>CAJDXG010000288.1_pt1 | contig 14490 bp, 14 predicted proteins | sample 7391801 | NCBI WGS metagenome assembly CAJDXG01 (sample SAMEA7055713, study PRJEB34461) | soil metagenome | biome: terrestrial ecosystem; feature: Peninsula; material: soil | place: Antarctica | collected 2016 | reverse complement strand
TGACTGGTCAGTTTTCGAAGAGCTAAACCTGGGCTATTCAATAAAGGTCTGGGAAATTTGTGCAGAATATGGGATACCAATGATTTATGCTTCCTCTGCTGCAACCTATGGAGATGGAAAGCTGGGTTATAATGATAATCATGAACTTATTCCTGAGCTTATTCCTCTTAATCTTTATGGTCGCTCAAAGAATGAGTTTGATAAATGGGTGGTAAAGCAGAAAAAAGAACCTTCATTTTGGGCAGGGTTGAAATTTTTCAATGTTTATGGTCCCAACGAATATCATAAAGGGAGAATGGCTTCGGTAGTTTACCATGCATTTAATCAGATAACCTCCACATCCGGTATGAAACTTTTCCGCTCTCATAATCCGGGTTTTAAAGATGGAGAGCAATTAAGAGATTTTATTTATGTAAAGGATGTTTGTCAGGTTCTTATATATTTGCTTGAACACAGGAAACATTCAGGCATCTATAACCTTGGGACAGGGAAGGCCGAAACTTTTCTTGAGCTGGTAAATCAGACGTTTGATGCATTGAAAATTCAACCCTCTGTTAGTTTTATTGATACTCCTGAGGATATCAGGGATAAATATCAGTATTATACCCAGGCGGAAATGTCGAAACTTAGAAATGCCGGATATTCAGCTTCTTTTGAAAAGCTGTCCGGAGGAGTACCTGATTATGTTCAGAATTATCTTTTGGAAGGGAAACGAATCTAATTGACTCTTCATAATTCCGGAATGATCAGTAAATGATTGTTTTATTTGAACAGATTGATTCCCTGTTCGTTAATATTTTATAAAACGTTTAAAAATGAAAAAAGCCAACAGATTCATTTCATGGCTTTTGGGACTTTTCCTTCCTGCTTTAACATTTTTGTATAAAGCAGGGGTTCATTATTTGGTTTTATGGCCCTGGTGGATATATAAACTCAGTGTAGAAAATGTAAAGATATCCCTGAAAGAAAAATATCTGGTACTTTCATATAAGGCTGTATTTGTTTCGTTATTTGTTTTCTTCGTTTTCATAGGAACGGGTTTTTTCATAGGAACGGGTTTAATGATGGGCGTCAATTTAGCATTCACCGTTGGACTGGCCTATGGTTTTTTGCCTGTAATATGGGTTTTTGGAGAGATTGCTTTTCTAAGACAAATAGAACTTATAAATCTGCCATGGAGCCAGGATACACATAAAACTGCCGGATCTGGTTTTGGATATATGGTGTTGAGAACTGTCCTGGGATACTTTTTAATTTTCATTTCCCTTCTTCTCCTGCAGATTCTCCTTACATTTATTTTAAGAGTCAAGCCATTGACCTATAGTATTCCCGGACTTGTTCTTTCTTTAAATACAGGTCTTTCCATGATAATGCTTATTGTATTTGTTATCCTGCTTTTTTCGATTTCCATGATGCCTTCCTATATTTTATCATCAGGAAAGACGCTGTATAACATATCCAATTCCATCTCTTTTTTAGGTATTATAGGACGAAAGTTCTTAAAATTCCTCTTTGTACTCTTGCCTGCTTCAATAATTGGTCTGTTAATATCTATTCTGCCGGCGCTTTTTGTTTTTCTCAGCCTGTTTACTGCAATTAAAATTAAGGATGTGGTACTGGAAAAAAGAATAGGAATCCTTGAGTCCCGTAAGACCATCTCAGCGGGCGTTGGCCAGTATCAAATGGAAAGTAAAATTCGTCGCTATACCTATTATATGGATTTTCCTGAAAATTTTTTCCTGGAAGGAAATACAATCAGGTTTCTGGTCAATTCAAAGAAGGAAATGCAGAAAAATGTTGAAACTGCCCGATATGCTTTGGAGAATAACCGAAGAAGCTATATGGAAAGACTTGATTCTATTAATTCATTAACGGAAAGATTAAATGATTCAGGAAGCACGATTCCATTTTCTTTTATGGTAAAGATTGATAGTTCGCTTCGGGCTAAAAAACTTTCTTTCGAAAGCTGGGACAATTCGTGTCAGGAATATATTATTAGAAATGAATTAAGAATAAAGGAGGTAGATGGCCGCATCATTCAACTTCCATTCCTTTTATTTTTCATTATCGTCGGATTATCTATTTTTTGCGGGTTTATTCTGGCAGGCCCGGTTGCATATTTTGGCAACTTATATGTTTCTCTTTATCATTTCAGAGAAGATAGTAAACCGATTTATCTTAAACAGATAAGGGATAAGGTAAAACTGCGTGATGCACGTCAACCATTGTTAGGGTTGACTTTACTAATTCTTATAATTCTGCTGGTCGGATATTTATTTTTTCATTTCTGATCAAGGATGCAGTGTTATTTGCCAACGCTGTTTGCAATTTGATAGCCTATAATCCTGTCATATCTTGATGTAATTGCATGGTGATAAACCAGAAAGATGTAATCATTATCCGTTTCGTAATGGTTTCCTTCAATATTTCCCATTTCAGCCTTGTTCGCACCTCTTTTTACTATGCCGTATTGATAGTTGTAGTACCCCTGTTTAAGAAGAAGCTGAAGGGTATACTGTTTTTTTACTGGGTCATAATCCATTTTATTTTCTTCTGTATAGTTCCAGTTAGTCAACGCTCCTGAGATATAAATATCCTCCTCGAAAAGTGGAGATTTCATAGGAAGTGAAAAATTTACCCATACATAATCAGCATCTGTGTCATCGTTTTTTTCTTCCTGGATCTCAATATAGAACTTCCCATTAAGGTCGTCATCGAAGAAATAGCCTTTGTTAGCTTTGATTTCATCGGGGAAGAGTTCAACATTATGAATATTACTCTCAAATTTTACACTTTTAATATACGGAGATTGATACCGAAGACTTTTTATATCGAACCAACGAAATTCATTTCCCCCGGGGAACAGGTTTTCCTTTTGATAATCATAATCCAGGACATTTTGCCGGGTAAACAGCGGCTTCAGGTCATCGATGGCATTGTCCCAACGGCCGTTTTGTAATATGAATACACTAATATCGTTGAAAGGATCTTCTATGTTGAGGCTGCCATAGGCTATAGTAAAATCCACCTCCTGGTGCGTATTCCTGTATTCTGTAAGGGATGGCCTCTTTATGGATGCTTCGATATTTACAAGCTTTTCGACTACCATGAATCTTTTTGTAAAGACTATATCTTCCTCGTCAAAATTATCGTAAACGATGATCGCGTAGTTTCCCGAAATTTTAAAGGATAAATCATCGTTGGGCAATTTAAGTTCATAGTGGATATAACTGGTGTAGGTATTGAAAGAAAAATCATACTGATTAATCTGCTCATACAAGGGACCGTCTATATATTCAAACGTGCTTAGTGGAGTAGGGTTCCAATCGGCATCGCAGTGTACAACGTGGTATGAATAATTTTTAACGTCGGGAGATATCTCATCAAAACTAAAAACCAGCTTAACATCACCGTTTAGTTCTATGATAGGATAGCTTAGTTTCCAGCCATCACGGTATACCTGGAGAGATTTAATATTTTTATTGACAATGTTGTCTTCTATTTTTTGGCTATATAGGTTGCTAATAAAGCTAAAGAGAAGGAGTAGGAGAAGATTTTTTCTGATAAATGTTGTCATGGGGGAAAATTTAGGAATTAAAAATACAAAAATTATACCATGTCTGAAGCAGAATTTGCTGAATTGTAGAATTAACTGAATTTGTCTTTGGTTGCTATATGGGATTCATTCTGAAAATACAAAAATTATACCATGTCTGAAGCAGAATTTGCTGAATTGTAGAATTAGCTGAATTTTGCTTTGGGTGCTATTTGGGATTCATTCTGAAAATTCTACAATTCCGTCAATTCTGCTTCAGACATTTTTTCAAAGTTTTGGGTGCTATTTGTCATCCATTCTGAAAATTCAACAATTCCGTCAATTCTGCTTCAGACATTTTNGTCAATTCTGCTTCAGACATTTTTTCAAAGTTTTGGGTGCTATTTGTCATCCATTCTGAAAATTCAACAATTCCGTCAATTCTGCTTCAGACATTTTAAAAGTTCCTTGAACAGTTTTTCCAATAGTTTGTTATTGATCTAACACTAAGCAATAAGGTAATATTAATTTTTTATTGGGGAAATGCGGATTGAAAACGTATTTGTCTGGAAATGAATTTTGTATAGTTTTGTCATTTTTCCCGGGTGGACTTTTAAATATATAATTTGATATTTTTACATATATAATGGTTATAGAAAGAATCATTTCTAAAATTAATTACTTTTGTCAAAGTTTTAATAAAACAAACATTAATGATGTCAGAGCTTATAAGGATTAAAAAAGGTCTGGATATAAATTTAAAAGGGGAGGCTGAGAGGAAAATACAACAACTTGAGCGGGCTTCTTCTTATGCCATTAAACCCACTGATTTTATAGGTATAATGCCTAAAATGCTTGTAAAACCGGGCGATGAGGTAAAAGTAGGTACACCCTTATTCTTCGACAAATACAATCCGCAAGTCAGGTTTACTTCTCCGGTATCAGGCAGGTTACTCTCTATAAACCGTGGGGAAAGAAGAAAAATTCTTGAGATTGTGATTGAAGCAGCCGGGAATGACGAATTTCTCGAATTCCAACAAGGCAATCCATTAGAAATGAGTCGGGAAGAAATTGTCGAAAATCTCCTGGTAAGTGGAAGCTGGCCTATGATAAGGACCAGACCTTATTCGATTATTGCAAATCCGCAAAAGACACCAAAGGCAATATTCATTTCAGGATTTAATTCCGCCCCACTCGCTCCGGATTTAAATTTTATTACAAAAGATTTTAAACAAGCATTTCAAACAGGAATTGATGCCTTATCGAAATTAACCGAGGGCAAAATCCATCTATCGGTCAATGCTAAACAGGCTGTTTCAGAAACTTATTCATCCTCAAAGCGGGTTGTGTTGCATCAGATTGAAGGTCCGCACCCTGCGGGAAATGTAGGCATTCAGATTCATCACATCGATCCGATAAACAAAGGGGAACATGTATGGTATGTTCAGCCTCAGGATGTTATAAGTATTGGCAACTTGTTTTTGAAGGGTAGAGTCGACAACAGTCTAATCATGGCTATTACTGGTTCTGAAGTCTTAAAGCCATCCTATTTCCGAACGATAAGAGGAAGTATCATTACTCCGTTTATTGATAAGAATGTTGTTACTGGTGATCTTCGCTTCATTAGTGGCGATGTGCTTACGGGAGCAGAAATTACGCGCGGCGGGTATCTAGGGTTCTATGACCATCAGCTTACAGTCATTCCTGAAGGAAAGAATTTTGAATTTCTCGGATGGGCATTGCCCGGACTGGAAAAATATAGTGTGTCCCGTTCATTCTTTTCTTGGCTAAGTCCAAACAAGAAGTACCGGCTTGATACCAACCTTAAGGGGGGACGACGGGCTTTTGTAATGACAGGTGAATATGAAAAGGTTTTTCCAATGGATATTTATCCAGTACAATTATTAAAAGCGATTCTTATTGAAGATATTGATTTGATGGAAAGATTGGGCATATTTGAAGTTTCTGAAGAAGATATGGCTTTATGTGAATTTGTCTGTACCTCTAAAATGCAGGTTCAAAAAATTGTCAGACAAGGCCTTGAACTGATGCGTAAGGAAACTGAATAATCTAAAAAATTTGTATTAAAGGAAGATATGAAAGGTTTAAGAAAATATCTTGATAAGATCAAGCCTCAGTTTGAAAAAGGAGGTAAGTTTGAAAAATTACACTCAACATTCGACGCTTTTGAGACTTTCCTTTATGTGCCGGATAAAGTAACTACAAGCGGTTCTCATATCCGTGACAATATCGACATGAAAAGAACAATGTCTATTGTTGTGATTGCAATGGTGCCTGCTTTATTATTCGGAATGTGGAACACCGGGTATCAGCATTTTCTTTCCATTGGGCAAAATACAGGTTTCTGGGAAACATTTATTTTCGGTTTCTTTAAAGTCCTTCCTCTCATTGTGGTTTCCTATGTTACCGGACTAGGAATTGAATTTCTTTTTGCGCAGATCCGTGGCCACGAGGTAAATGAAGGATTTCTGGTTACTGGTATGCTTATCCCGCTGGTTATGCCAATCGATGTTCCTCTGTGGATGGTGGTGGTTTCTACTGCTTTTGCCGTTGTTATTGGGAAAGAGGTATTTGGAGGAACAGGCATGAATATTCTGAATCCCGCCCTTACAGCAAGAGCATTTCTTTTCTTTGCATATCCCTCTAAAATGTCGGGTGATCTCGTCTGGATAGAAGGACTCAGTAATGGACAAGGTATTGTGGATGGATTTTCAGGTTCGACCATTCTGGGACAAGCTGCATTAGGAGTTGATAAGGTATTTGTGAATGGTCTGGGGGATCCATATAGTGTCTGGGATATGTTTTTGGGAAAGATCCCCGGTTCGATTGGTGAAACTTCTACCCTTGCCATACTCCTGGGCGCGTTTATTCTTATTTATGCCGGTGTTGGAAGCTGGAAAATTATTCTTTCAGTGTTTGCCGGAGGCGCGGTAATGGGATTATTGCTGAATGTTTTGGCAGTAAACGAATTTATGGCAGTTCCATTCTGGGAGCACCTTATCCTTGGAGGATTTGCCTTCGGGGCTGTTTTTATGGCAACTGATCCGGTTACTGCTACTCAGACAGCCCGGGGAAAATGGATATATGGTTTTCTGATAGGGATCCTGGCAATATTAATCAGGGTGCTTAATCCGGCATATCCGGAGGGAGTTATGCTGGCAATCTTGCTAATGAATGTTTTCTCTCCGCTAATTGATCATTATGTTATCGAATCGAACGTTAAAAAACGCCTTAAACGCGTTAGGGTTAGGGTGTAATTATTATTTTATGTAAGAAAGGATCCATTCAGTGTGTACGATGGAGTAAACGATTAGGAATGTTAACAACAACAGTATAAAATTTTTAAAATGGAAGATCTGGAAAAAAAGCCCAGGATATTCACTAATACCTACATATTTGTCTTTTCAGCGATAATGGTGGTTATTGTTGCTGCGTTGCTTTCATTTGTGGCTGAAGAACTACGGCCAAAACAGGCGAAAAATGTAGAGGTGGAAAAGAAGCAGGGCATTCTTCAGTCCGTTGGCAAAACTGAAGGCATCAAAGAAGCTGCTGATAAAAATACCTTTGTTGAGGGAGAATTCAATAAATTTATTAAAGAATCTTTTGTTGTGAATGCTGAAGGAAACCTTGTTGAAGGAAGGGATGCATTCGCGATCACTCAGGATATAAAAGTTGAAATGGCGAAGCCTATAGAAGAAAGAGGCCTTCCCATTTTCGTTTTCAATAGTGAGGATGGATCCACCAAATATATTATTCCTGTTAGAGGAAAGGGATTATGGGGTCCTATCTGGGGTTACGTTGCACTGAATAGTGATTTTAATACTATTTACGGAACATTGTTCGATCATTCGAAAGAAACTCCCGGGCTGGGTGCTGAAATTTCTGAAGCGTGGTTTCAGTTATACTTTAAAGGAAAGAAAATCTTTAATGAAAAAGGAGATTTTGTTTCTGTGAAGGTAGTCAAAGGTGGTGCAGCAAAAACAGATCTCCACGGAGTAGACGCTATTACCGGAGGTACGATAACAAGTAAAGGACTCGAAGACATGTTGTATAATAATTTAAAACCTTATGTCAGTTATTTTAAGAAACAAAGAGAGGAAGGAGGTAAATCATGAGTAGAGAGCCCCTATTTTCACCTAAAAATATGAAGCTCCTGCGGGATCCTTTAAACGATAACAATCCTATAACCGTTCAGGTATTAGGGATATGTTCAGCTTTGGCTATTACCGTGAAAATTGAAAATTCCATTGTAATGGCAGTTTCCGTTATGGCGGTTCTCGCGGTTTCCAATGTGGTCATTTCCCTGTTGAGAAAAATGATTCCTCCCAGAATCAGAATCATAGTACAACTGGTGGTTGCAGCAACTATGGTAATTCTCGTTGATCAAATATAGGTCTTATCATCACCAACTGTATTATCATGGGAAGGCTGGAAGCTTTCGCTATGGCCAATAAGCCATGGCCTGCATTTCTCGATGGTATCGGAAACGCTGCCGGCTATGGACTTATCCTTATAATTGTTTCTTTTTTCAGGGAGCTGCTTGGATCAGGAACGATTTGGGGACTAAAGGTTATTCCCCAGTCTTTTTATGAGGCAGGATATGAAAACAACGGTATGATGATTCTTCCCCCAATGGCCCTGATAACAGTTGGGATCATTATTTGGGTGCAAAGAAGTAGAAATAGAAAATTAATTGAGGATAAATAAATCTTTCAGGACTTATCAATAGGATATATAATGGAAAATCTTGTAAATATATTTGTCAAATCAGTTTTTGTAGACAACATGATCTTTGCCTACTTCCTGGGTATGTGTTCATATCTGGCAGTATCGAAGACCGTGAAGACTTCACAAGGACTTGGAATCGCGGTGATATTCGTTCTTGGAATCACTATGCCGGTAAACTATCTGCTTGAAAACTATATACTTAAAGCAGGTGCAATGTCATGGCTTAGCCCTCAGTTGGTTGATGTTGATCTCAGCTTTTTAAGTTTTATCATGTTCATTGCAGTTATAGCATCAATTGTTCAGCTTGTAGAAATGATTATTGAAAAATTTAGTCCTTCGCTCTATTCATCACTTGGGATTTTTCTTCCGCTAATTGCTGTTAACTGTGCAATTCTTGGTGGCGCATTGTTTATGCAGGAAAGAGAATATGCCAATATTGCTGAGGCTACAACCTTCGGACTTGGCTCAGGAGTAGGCTGGCATCTTGCAATAATCAGTATAGCGGCCATACGGGAGAAAATTCGCTATTCAAATGTACCGGAACCACTTCGTGGACTGGGCATTACATTTATTATAACCGGGCTCATGGGCATTGCGTTTATGAGTTTTATGGGCATTACATTATAGTGTTAATTAAGGAACAAGCAAAAAATGACACTTCTTATATCTGAATTAGGAATTATTTTGATCAGCATAGCTGTATTTTTGGTGATCCTTCTGACATTAGTAATTATTTTATTATTTGCCAGATCAAAACTTATACCCCAGGGCGAAGTCAAACTTCAGGTGAACGATAAGGAGCTAGAAGTACCTCCCGGGGTAACTCTTCTTTCAACTTTGTCAAATCAGGGAATCTTTTTACCATCGGCATGTGGTGGAGGAGGAACCTGTGCTATGTGCAAATGCCAGGTCATTGAGGGAGGTGGTTCAATACTTCCTACCGAGACCGGCTTTTTTACCCGGAAAGAACAGCAGGACAACTGGAGGCTCGCTTGTCAGGTGAAAGTCCGTAACGATATGGTTATTAAAGTTCCCGAAGAAGTAATGGGAATTAAGAAATGGGAGTGTGAGGTTATTTCAAACCGGAATGTTGCAACGTTTATAAAAGAATTTAAGGTGAAGCTGCCTGAAGGAGAAACCCTTGGTTTTAAGTCCGGCGGATATGTCCAGATCGATGTTCCTAAAGTTGAAGTTTTTAGAGCATACTCAATGGCCAATCATCCGGCTGAAGGAAATATTGTGATGCTGAATATTCGTATTGCAACACCTCCATGGGACAGGGCAAAGGGTCAGTTTATGAAAGTAAACCCCGGTGTATGTTCTTCCTATATTTTTTCAAAGAAACCCGGAGATACAGTTACTATTTCAGGGCCTTACGGTGATTTCTTTATTAAAGAGACCGAACGGGAAATGGTATACATTGGTGGTGGTGCAGGAATGGCGCCTTTAAGATCCCATATTTTCCATCTTTTTCATACCCTTAAAACAAACAGAAAGGTTACCTTTTGGTATGGAGGAAGGTCGAAGCGTGAAATTTTCTATGAAGAAGATTTTCGTGAAATCGAAAAGCTTTTCCCTAATTTTAAATTTAATATAGCACTATCCGAACCTAAAAAGGAAGATAACTGGAATGGTTATACCGGGTTCATTCATCAGGTAGTGTATGATGAATACCTAAGCAAACATGAAGAACCGGAGGAGATTGAATTCTATCTTTGCGGCCCGCCAATGATGAACGATGCGGTAATGAAGATGTTATACGACCTCGGTGTACCTAATGAAATGGTTGACTTTGATGATTTTGGGAGCTGAGTAAGACAGGATAAGATACATCACTTCTATGATTCATTGTATTCTCATTTGAGGCTTAATTATAAAAAATATATATTAATTTTCTTGAAATGAAAAAGTTCATTCTGGCTGTATTTTCTTCTCTTATTTTACTTTCAGCATGTAACCTTCCTCACGAGCTCTTGTACAACAGGGTTTCGGGTTTTGCTCTGGGAACCAGTTACCATATTACCTATGGTGCTTTAGATTCTGTTGATTTTAGCAATGATATCGATTCAATACTAAAGGATTTTGAATTGTCTTTGTCTACGTATCAACCTGCCAGCCTCATTTCCATGATCAATCGCAATGAAACCGATTCTGTTGATATGAAGTTTAAAAAGAATTTCGAAATCGCTAAAGAAGTTTATGAGGCTTCTGATGGCGCGTTTGATATTACTGTTCTTCCATTGGTAAATGCCTGGGGTTTTGGTCCCGGCACTAAACAAGATATTGATAGCATGCTTATTGACAGTTTGCTGCAATTTGTGGGTATGGACAAAATCAGGATCGAAGATAACCGTGTAATAAAAGATAATCCGGGAGTTACGCTGGATCTTAATGCCATTGCTAAGGGTTACTCTGTAGATGTCGTTGCGGATTTTCTGGAAAAGCGTAAAGTCAATAATTATATGATTGAAATTGGGGGTGAACTAAGGACCAAAGGGCTGAATCCAAATCATGAAGTATGGAAGATCGGTCTGGATAAACCTTTCTTTGGGAATATGATGCCCGGACAGAATTTACAGGCAGTTATCCTGCTAGACGAAAAATCTCTTGCAACAAGTGGTAATTACAGAAGGTTTTATGAAGAGGATGGGGTTAAATACACCCATTCAATTGACCCTAAAACCGGATATCCTGCACGTAGCTCATTATTGAGCGCAACAATCATATCCGACGAATGCATTGTTGCTGATGCTTATGCTACAGCATGCATGGTGATGGGTCTGGAGAAGGCAAAGACATTACTTGCAAGTCATCCTGAGCTGGAAGCTTACCTCATTTTTGGAGACGAGGAAGGAGAATTTCAAATCTATCTTACCGGAGGAATGGAAAAGTTAATTAAGGAACAGGAAAATCCTTAATAATTTTTTTGGGAAATATAGTCTGGTAAAAAACCTTAATCGCTGCACATTCCGCCGCAACCACAACTTACTCCTCTTTTTTCCAGTTCCGGGGAAGAAGCATTACAACCACCTCCGCGAAATTCTGCTTTTTTATTGAAAAGCAGTCTTACAGAAAGAGCCAGCAGGGCCAGAATCAAAAGTATTGCAGATAATATTATAACAGTTAACATCACAGTCTCCTTTTTCTTTTAAACAGAAAGGGATTGGAATTGTTCAGAATAGATGCGAAATGCAAATATGCAAGTTATTGGTTCAGAAAAGTAAAGGCTACTCAATCTATATTTTCATAACTTATTTCACTATTTATTAACACTTTAATCAAGTGTGAAACTTGAGTTATTAAATCTAATAAATCAATATTTATAAAAACTAAAATCAAATTCCACACGCTTATAATGACATTGCTTCTTGTTTTGGGCTGCAACACTAAAACAGATAAGTTTTATTCAGCAATCGATTTCGTGAAAGTGCCCAAGATCGATGTACATTTTCATTACAGACATCCGGTACTTGCAATTTGCAGATTCGTTGAATTTCAGGCTGATTTCGCCAAATGTTGATGCCGGGATGCCAATCGATGAACAGTTGGAAATCGCGGCCACGATCAAGCAGCAGTATCCGGACAAGTTCGCCTTCTTTGGGACTTTTTCTATCGGTAATTTCAATAATCCGGATTTCACCAAACAAACAATCGCTCGCATTGACAAGTGCATGAAAGATGGGGCATCCGGAATAAAGTGTTATTACCGTTGCAGATCTTGGTGGCAAAAAGGTGAAGGGGTTGCAATTGTCGAGGGACGTTGTTGATAAAATATACTATAAGAATGCTGAAAAGTTTTTGAACTGAGCCAGTAAAACTATATAGACAATTATTATAAAAAAGATTACTCAGGTAAAACAACGCATGAACCGCAGCCTTCAGATTTTAATTTAGCGCGGTGGCATGTGATCTCATCATGTTTAACGCAGGAGATGCCTATTTTCCGCATGTCTTTGTTGTGCCCAATCCTATATTCGGGAAATGACCGGTTTTTCCTAAAAAGGAGATTAAAGGCCAGGCCGATTATAGACAAACCTACCAGGATTATGCTAAGTACTAGAACCTTCAACATTTATGAGCTGTTTTGCAGTTAAAATTTATTCTTGTGGGCAAAATTAATCAATTTAAAAGCAATAAAACAGATATTATAAATAAAAGGTAAAAGATAAAAGGGAGAACGTAAATACGCACTATAGTGCGTATCCGGAAATAGCCCAATAAGATAAGAAAAAGGTTTTGCACAGAGGGACACAGAGGAAGAACACAGAGGGACACAGAGAAGAAAGGCATCTATGGGCCGCATTGCATGCGCTTAGTATCTGTGATCTATACTCCATCAATCTCTGTTTTCTTTTCCTGAGGGTCTATCCTTCTTATCTTATAATTTATACTGGCGATAAAAATACTTACCAGGGGGTTTATAAGATTAAAAAACGCATAAGGCAAATAATCCACAGTTGGAACTCCAAGCACCCGTGATTGTGTAGCACCGCATGTATTCCATGGTACCAGCACTGAAGTAAGCGTTCCTCCATCCTCCAGTGTCCGGCTCAATACCTCCGGCTTCAGACCTCTTTTCCGATAAACATCTGAGAACATGCGGCCGGGTACCACGATGGCGATATACTGATCAGCTGCTGTAATATTAAAGAATATGCTTGTTGCAATTGTAGTGGCAACGAGAGAGCCAGTCGATTTCGCATATCCGATAATAGACTTGCTGATTCGCTGCAGCATGCCTGCAGCTTCCATTGTTCCTCCAAAAATCATTGCTGATATAATGAGCCAGACGGTATTCAGCATTCCTGCCATGCCGGTGGTGGACAAAAGCCCGTTTACCATTGTATCTGAAGTAGTTATGGAGACATTCCCATATATTGCCTTCATAACAGCGATGTAAGCTGCCTTAAAAGAGCCCACTCCTTCACCTCCGATTTGAGCGATGATTTGAGGCTGGAATATAATAGCGAATATTGCTCCCAGCAGAGTACCTGCGAGAAGGGCAGGAAGGGGCGGAACTCTGAGAATGATGATAGTTATTAATCCTATGGGAACTAAAAACAGAAGTCCATTTATATTGAAGCTGCTGTTTATAGCAGTCATTACTCCTGAGATATCAGGTAATTCAGTATTCAAAACCTTAGTAAACCCGAGAACAATAAATATAACAAGTGATATTAGGAAGCTGGGAGTTGTTGTAATGGTCATATATTTTATATGGGTGAAAAGATCTGTACCTGCCATAGCAGATGCCAGGTTTGTAGTGTCAGAGAGGGGAGACATTTTATCCCCGAAATATGCTCCTGATATAATCGCCCCGGCGACAATTCCCTCATTAAACCCCAGGGCTTTGCCAATTCCAATCAATGCAATTCCAATTGTAGCAATTGTGGACCAGGAACTGCCTGTAACAAGAGATACTATGGCTGTTATAATTACTGCTACAAACAGAAAAACTGTCGGGTTAAAAATTTTTAAGCCATAATAGATCATTGCCGGGACAACTCCGCTGATCATCCATGTACCGGCAAGTGCGCCTATTAACAGCAAAATTAAAATTGAAGACATCGCGGTGCCTATGGAATTAACTATTTTATCAAGGATATAATCCCATTTGTTTCCCAGTCGCAATGCAAATAGCCCTCCAAGTGCGGAAGCCAGGATTAATGCAATCTGATTGGAGCCATCAAGGGTATTCTCGCCAAAGTATAAGACATTTAAAGAAAGAAGTGAAATAAGGAATAAGATGGGTATAAATGCCTGCAAAAGGGAAGGCTGTTTTCCTTTTACTTCCATGGATAAATTTACAATTTTTGAAGGTGCGCAATGTAATCATTTTAATTTTATGTTAAATCAATATTTTACACTAAGGTTTTAGGCTATCTTTGTGAAATAATATTTTATTTAGGGATTATATAAATTTGTTTAGCTTTCAGTCTCTTTTTTTATATTTATTTGTTGGATTTAGTAGAGAAATCGATCTTAAAAACCAAAGTATATGGATATAAATATAGATTTTTTTAAGATTACGAATGACAAGCAGGCTGCACAGGGGAGAGTGCTTATTTCAGAGCCTTTTCTGGGAGATATGTATTTTAAACGTTCTGTGGTTTTAATAACTGAACATTCTGCTGAGGGTACCGTCGGGTTTGTACTTAACAAGCCCATCAATGTGAAACTTCAGGATGTCCTTCTGGATTTCCCTA
>CAJDXG010000006.1_pt1 | contig 15321 bp, 7 predicted proteins | sample 7391801 | NCBI WGS metagenome assembly CAJDXG01 (sample SAMEA7055713, study PRJEB34461) | soil metagenome | biome: terrestrial ecosystem; feature: Peninsula; material: soil | place: Antarctica | collected 2016 | reverse complement strand
TGGAGGAATGGACTTTTTGATGCAATGGCGTTTAATCGATTGCTTAAGAAACGGACTTCCTTTAGATATGGATTGTTATGATGCCGCAGCCTGGAGCTCTATTGTACCACTTAGTGAATGGTGCGTTGCAAATAATTCCGTTCCGGTAAGAATCCCTGACTTTACACGAGGTGGATATAAGACTAATGCTCCGGTTGATATTGAAATGGCAAAAGGTGGCGGAAACACGGGTATTAAAGAAATTATCGGATTTGATGATGATTATTACTAGTAGTTTAATTTAATTGAAAAACCGAAGAATATTTAGATTTTGGTAGTTGATATTCTTTAACTAAATTAATAGATGAAAGGTATAATACTATGGCAATAAAACATAACTTTAACAGGCGTCAGTTTATTGGAACTGCCGCTGTCGCTGCCGGTGGCTTAATGTTACCGGCGACTGATGCATTTGGGGCTTACCGTTTTGCAGCACCGGGTGATTTCCCGTCAACTCCTCATTTCTGGTATAATAAACCACCCAATAGGCCTTATGTTGATACACAAAATAAAAACATGGCTTTCGCGTTTACCGATACCGAAATTCTGTTATCTGATGACAACAGCCATACCTGGCGTTACAAAAAGGCTTTCCCTGATGCGAAAAATATTACTTACAGTCATATTTTCAACGATGGAACAGTTCTGTTTGGCACACTGAATAAACTGTATCTGTGCAAGAAAAATCTAAAATCGTACAAAGAAGTTATTGTAAAGGATACTGACGGAAAAGATTATCTTCCACACACTCCGAAAAATCCTGATAATCCCGGATGGTATTTTCATAACTTAATTGGCGTAGATTCCTGGATTATTAATGGAAAAGAAATGCTGGTATGGGGTAATTATTGTAATGTAGAAGGAGGTGCATCGCCTGTTAATATTTACTATTCAACAGATAATGGGAAAACAGTGAAGATAGCTTATTCATTTGGAAAGAATCCTTACTTTTCAGATAACGGTTCGCCCGGAGGGGCAGAGGGAGGAAACCTTTTAGGCAATCCTGATAACCCAATAATATGCCGTCATATTCACTCGGTTGCTTATAACCCTGTTGAAGATGCTTTTTACGCATGTACCGGCGACGGCAATAGACCAAAAGGATGGGAATGCCATTGGCTCCGAGGTACCTACGACTCAGTTAATGATAAATGGGACTGGAAAGTTATCCTCACAAAAAGTTTAAATTCCAGGTATAAGTCTGGTAGTATTACTTTTGTCGATGGGCGATTGTACTGGGCTAGCGATGCCAATGGACCTGAGCCATATGACAGAGGAATTTTCAGTTGTGATCCAGCTGATATTGGTAATCCGGAAGCTCATACGTTACTCTTCAATCCAAAATATGAAACAGGGATTATGATTATAGAGGATGGAGTAATACTTGCAACTCAGTATTCAGTTGCATCCCCGTATACATTAGGAATCATATACTCACCCGATCTTGGGAAGACCTGGTTTGAATATGATATAAAAGAATATGGAGACTTCTCTCCTTCGCGAATAAATAAAAAGAATGCGGAAGGATGGTTCAGAATGGACTTAAGGAAAGGATGGATAGACCTCGCTGATTATATGTTTGTTAAACCAAAATAACGATTAGATTAACACTTTGTTGAGTCACTCTTTCGGGCTAAATATTATTTTTGAAGCACTTCAAAATAATATTTAGCCTTTTTTTTGAAATAGAAAAACAAGAGCGGATCCATAAGTTATTCAAATCATTAAAAGGATCAATAAGACGAACAAGGTACTATAAAACCATTGGAACCTCTTAAGCCCTTGCAGAAGGTCGGGACATTGTATCAGTAGCCTTGTATTCCCGCTTTACATGTATTGATGAAGATTCAGTTTGGAGAAATTGTTCCAGTTTAGACTGCATATTTTTATTCTGATTTGGGAATAAATATCTGGATCTGAACTAATGCAAATATAGTGTCATGTTTTGTATACCAAGTGCTTTTATTCTTAATTATAGCATCGTACATTTATTAAGAATATCATTCAATGATTTAAACAATCATGGAGAACTTACTAATTACTACCAACGAACTATCAGGATTAACGGCATCAGCTAGTGCTGGCGATGTTACTATACCAACCATCATGGGTATGCTTACCAATAAAATTCAGTATCGATTGTTTTTATTGGACCTCTCGTCTGCATATTTTATTTGATCTTCTTAACCATAATTAACAACTCTAAAAACTTATGAAAGATGAAAAAACTATGTAAACTACTTTGCTTTCCACGAGGGAACCTCAAAAAAACTATCCTAAAATTGAAACTGTTGGCAATTTTAATATTTTCATTTTCAATAATGCTGGTTTCAGCAACTGACAGTAATTTGAATATTATTCCGAATAGTGGAAATGCTGAATTAGTCTCTGTTGTTGAAAAGGAGGGTACAGAAATAAATTATAATTTACAACAACAACAACAGAAAGAAATAAAAGGTAAAGTAACCGATGCAGCAGGTTTGCCAGTACCAGGAGTAACGATTACAGTCGTTGGAACTACCAAGGGGGTGATTACCAATAATGACGGGACATATTCTATAAATGTTGCTTCTACAGATAAACTTGTTTTTTCATTTGTCGGTTTAGAAAGCCAGATTATTGATATTGGGAACCAGATGACCATTAACATTGTTTTGCAGGAAAAAATCGATGAATTGGAGGAAATCACAATTGTTGGTTTCGGTAAACAAAAAAAAGAGAGTGTTATTTCCTCAATAGAAACAATAAAATCCGATGAGCTGCGTGTTCCCTCAAGTAATCTTACAACCGCCTTTGCAGGAAGGATGGCTGGAATGATTTCATACCAGACATCAGGGGAACCTGGGCAAGATAACGCAAATTTTTTCATCCGTGGTATTACATCATTTGGCACAGGCAAGGTCGATCCACTTATTCTTATAGATAATATTGAAATGTCGGCAAATGACCTGTCCCGGTTACATCCGGATGATATTGCCAGTTTTTCCATATTGAAAGATGCTACCGGAACAGCTGTTTATGGTGCACGCGGAGCAAACGGAGTTATTCTTATTACCACCAAAGAAGGAAAGGAAGGTTCTTTAAAAGTTTCATTCAGAGTGGAAAATTCTTTTTCCGCACCCACAAAAGAAATTGAACTAGCCGACCCTATCACTTATATGAAATTGGCCAATGAAGCAGCTAGAACACGTAATCCGCTAGCAGGAATTCCATACCAGAGAGATAAAATTGATAATACAATCAGGGGGACTAATCCTTATGTATACCCTGCCACCGACTGGATGAATACGCTATTTAAAAATTTTACAGTAAACCAAAAGGCCCATATGAACATAACAGGGGGAGGTAAAATTGCACAATACTATATATCAGGTTCCTTTGCACAAGATAATGGAATACTAAAAGCTGATGACCGTAATAATTTCGACAACAATATTGACCTTAAAAAATACCTTGTGAGATCTAATATAAATATTAATCTTACAAAAACCACAAAAGCCAAGATAAGAGTGCATGGCACTTTCGACGAATATTCAGGGCCTCTTCCCGGTGGAAACCAACTTTATCGCTCCGCTCTTAACGTAAGCCCGGTCAGGTTCCCCCCTTATTTTGAACCTGATGCCGCTTTTGCAAATGAAAAACATATTCTGTTCGGAAATGACAGAGGGGCTAATTATATGAACCCTTATGCTGAACTTGTCAAAGGTTACAGGCAGGAAAGTAAGACTGTTATGCTGGCACAGTTTGAACTGGAACAGGATTTTGGACAATGGATAGAAGGATTGACTGCCAGAGTGCTGGGTAATACCATTAGAAATGCGGCTTTTGATCTTTCCAGGGCTTATAACCCTTATTATTATAATATTAGCAGGTATGACAGGCTGGAAGATGAGTATTTTTTAGAAGAATTAAATACAGAAACAGGAACTGAATACCTTTCTTATAACCCGGGCTACAAATCTATCTCAAGTTCATTTTACGGAGAAGCATCTGCCGCCTATAATCGAAAATTTAACCAACATGGTGTAAGTGGAATGCTTGTATTTATTGGCCGTAATGCATTGACTGCAAATGCAATAACCTTGCCTGAATCTCTGCCGATGAGAAATTTAGGAGTATCGGGCAGGTTTACATATTCATACAAAGATAAATACCTTTCTGAATTTAATTTCGGATATAACGGTACTGAAAAATTCGATAAAGGACATCGGTGGGGTTTCTTCCCTTCATTTGGACTTGGATGGATACTATCCAACGAATCCTTCTGGGAACAGTCAGGTATAAACCGACTTATCTCAAAACTGAAAATTAAAGGAACCTATGGCTTAGTAGGTAACGACGATATCGGGTCAACACGATTTTTCTATCTTTCGGAAGTAGATATTACAGGAGGAGGTTCTTATACGACAGGCTATAATTCTAATTATATAAGAAATGGAGTAAGTATCAGAAATTACTCGAATCCTCTGATCGGCTGGGAAAAAGCATATAAATCCAATTTTGGAATTGAGATGGGATTGCTTAACGGAGATATAAATATTTTAGCAGATATTTTTAAGGACAAAAGAGTAAATATTCTTCAGTCAAGAGCTGATTTACCCAGTGAAATGGGTTTATGGTCCACACCCCAGGCCAATGTTGGTAAAGCCGAAGGGAAAGGAGTGGATATATCTTTGGACTACCATAAGATGCTGAATAAATTCTGGTTTGTAGGACGCGGAACATTCACATATGCAAGGTCAACCTATCTCTTTTTTGAGGAACCGGCTTTTGATATTATGGGTGTGCCGTGGAGATCAAGAATAGGTCTCCCACTGGGTCAACAATTCGGATATATTGCCGAGAGATTATTTATTGATGGGGCTGATGTTCTTAATTCTCCCAGACAGGACTTCGGTGATTACGGTCCTGGCGATATTAAGTACAAAGATATGAATGGCGATAATGTAATCAATAACCTGGACCTGGCCCCAATAGGATTCCCCACAGTGCCGGAAATAAATTATGGTTTTGGTCTATCACTAGGACATAAAAATTTTGATGCCAGCTTTTTCTTCCAGGGATCAGCAAGGTCTTCATTTTGGATTGATGCCAATGCATTATCACCATTTGTCAGTAGCGGAAGCCTTGAGAACGGATTGGCAAAATTCATTGCTGATGACTACTGGTCAGAAAAATCACAAGATCCTTATGCTGGCTGGCCAAGACTCGCCACTTATAGGGTGCAAAATAATCTGCAGCCCAGCACTAAGTTCATGCAAAACGGTTCATTTCTCAGGTTGAAAAGTCTGGAAATTGGATATTCGTTGCCAAAACGAATTACTGAACACTTAAGGCTAAATACATGCAGATTCTATTTGAGCGGAACAAATTTGCTAACGTTTAGTAAATTTGATTTGTGGGATATTGAAATGGGAGGCAACGGTATGTCTTACCCTATTCAGAAAGTTTTTAACATAGGAGTTAATGTCGCATTTTAAAGATTGTTAGTATGAAAACAACTAGAAATAATCTATTATTTATTTTAAGTGCATTAATAGGTCTGATAGGATCTTCATGTACTGATTATCTGGATGTGGTTCCGGATAATGTACCAACGGTAGACCATGCTTTTAATAAAAGGCATCAGGCAAAAGGATATCTCTACGGATGTTACTCATTTATGCCTTTAATTTCCAATCCTGAATTTAATCCCGCCTTTTTTGCCGGGGATGAAGGCTGGACACTAAGAAACCTTGAACAATCGAGATATTTTAATTACAGAATGTGGACCATTGCTCTGGGTAATCAGGGAACTGAAGAACCAATTGCAAACTATTGGGCAAGTACCCAGGATGGTTATGATAATCAGGGGGGAAAACCTTTATTTACAGGCATCAGGGATTGTAACATTTTCCTTGAAAATATTCATAAACCCCTTGACCTGCAATCCTGGGAAAGAGATATCTGGATTGGTGAAGCAAAATTTCTTAAAGCTTTCTATAACTTCTGGTTATTCCGAATGTATGGCCCCATTCCGTTACTAAAGAAAAACATTCCTGTAGGCGCCGGTTCGGAAGTGAATGTTTATAGGGAACCTGTAGATTCAGTAATTAATTATATAGTAACACTGCTGGATGAGGCTGCCTTAACACTGCCCATGAAGGTTGAAAATATCACAAATGATATTGGAAGAATTACCAAACCTATTGCTCTGGCACTAAAGGGTCAGGTACTTACTTATGCTGCAAGTCCCCTCTTCAACGGAAATCCTGATTATGCAGATTTTGTCGATAAACGTGGAATAAATCTGTTCCCAACGGCTTATGATCCGGCAAAGTGGGTAAAAGCCGCCGCCGCTCTTGAAGAAGCAATAAATGTTGCTCATGAAGCTGGCCATAAGTTGTACACTTTCGAGCAATCAGGCATTACAGAATCATTGAATGAAAAAACAATATTGAACATGCATGTGAGAGGAGCTGCTACTGAACTGTGGAATAGTGAAATTATTTGGGGTGATGCAAATTCTGATACGAGGAAAATAGTTCATACTTGTATTCCTACCTTCAGTCAACTAAGCTCCAGTGGTGCACAAGCAGGCAAACTTTACTCACCCCCCCTGAGGATTGTTGAACAGTTCTATACAAAAAATGGTGTGCCTATGGAAGAGGATAAGGACTGGACTGGTATTTACTGGCTGGGGATACGCAAGGCCGAGAAAGAGGATAGCTGGGAAATAAAACCGGGTATTGAAACAGCTAATATGTATTTTGACAGGGAAGCCAGGTTTTACGGTTCTGTTAGTTTTGAGGGAGGTGCGTTTTATGGTAACGGAACGATTGAAGATGCCAGTATGCTTTACACAGGATTCAGGCCAAAAACAGGATTTTGTAATGCGTCGACAAATGGTGGCCCTATAACTGGACATCTCGCAAAAAAACCGATTCACAGAATGACAGCTTTTGTAAAAACCAGCGAAAATCCTTCCTATTTTCGTTATGCATTCCCGATAATCAGGCTTGCAGACCTTTACCTTATGTATTCAGAAGTATTGAATGAGTTAAAAGCAACTCCTGACAACGAAGTTTATGAATACATTGACCTTGTAAGGAACAGAACAGGACTCGGAGGCGTTGTTGAGAGCTGGGCTGAACATTCAACTCAACCTGATAAACCGTTAACACAGGAAGGAATGAGAGAAATAATCAGAAAAGAGAGAATGATAGAGTTGGTTTTTGAGGGCCATAGATTCTGGGATCTTAGGAGATGGAAATTAGCTGAAAAATATATGAATACACCGATCAGGGGATTGAGTGTATATGATGTGGCTGAAGTTGTGGAGTTTTTTACAGAGAGATTAACTGGAGACCAACCCGGAGTATTTGAGAAAAAAGATTACTTATGGCCAATCAGACAATCAACTTTGACGAAAAATGCTAATTTGGTTCAGAATCCCGGCTGGTAAATCAAGTAATTTTTATAGTTAATTATTTATGTAAAATTATAAAATAAAAATATATGAAAAAGTTATTATATCTATTCCTTCTCACATCAATTTCCCTCGTTTTTATTAGATGTGAAAATATAAAAGACTGGAGCGATGTAACCGATAACATCCCGCCAGGCAAAATTTCCAACCCGGTGGTAGAAAACCTTAACGGGGCAGTCCGGATTACTTACACCTTACCATCAGATGACGATTTGTTAGGAGTAAAAGCAGTTTTTTCTTTGAGTGAGGAATTAAAAGATCAGAAGGCCTTTTCTTCTGCTTTCAGAGATACAATCGATTTAGATGGTTTCTCTGATACCTCTGAAAGAATTGTTAAATTATTTACTATCGATAAAAGCAAAAACGAATCCGAACCGGTTGAGGTAATTATTAAACCATTGACTCCTGCTGTTAATATTATTAGGCAGTCATTAAGTGTTAATGAAACTTTTGGCGGAGTATATGTCACATGGCAGAATCCAGGTAAAGCGGATATTGGAATTTCACTGTTCAATGAGGATTCAACTGGGCAAATGACCCACAACTATACGTATTTTTCCAATTTCGAAGAAGATAGTTACTCTTTCAGAGGCATGGAAAACACTAAAACTAAATTTCAAATCCAGATACAAGATAACTGGGAAAGATCTACATACCCTTTGGACACAGTATTGACGCCTCTTTATGATGCATACATATCTCAAACTGATAAGTTTGACGCACTACTTATGCTCCAATATGCTCATAGTAACAACGCTGAGTACAGAGGTGATGTTCCCCTATCGGCACAACATCCTAGTCAGAACTGGGCGGCAATGTTTGATAGGGATATATGGAGTATGTTTAATACAGGTAATCAAGGTAATCCTTTGTCTCAATATACCGAAAAGGATAAGGACGGAGATATTCACGTAAAGCCTATATACTGGATAATGGATTTGGGAAGGGTATGCATGATAAACAGGATGAAATTTTGGATGTGGGGTACAAGGACACTTATGATGTGTGCTCCAAAACACTTTAAAATATGGGCAAGATTGGAAGAACCTCCAAAAGTTGATGTTAAAGATGGCAAGCTTAATAATTTGGCATATTGGACATCCTGGCCAGAAGTCGGAGGAACTGACGAATGGAAAAATGATTGGGACTGTGTTGCCGATTGCTGGAATATACCACCCTCAGGCCAAACAGATGAAATGCTTATTTCTCAAGAAGATCAAGATTGGGCAATGGCTAATGGATTCGAACATGATTTTTTTCAGCAATTTACCCAAACACCATACCGGTATCTCAGATTCGAAATGATTGAACTCTGGGGCACCACATCTACTTTTGTACAAGTTGGAGATATGGAGTTTTGGGGACAAGAAGTATTGGAATAATAAATTAGAACTTTTAATGCTATAACAAATTGAGGCTGTCAAACAAACTTAAACTTTTTAGGCAGCCTCAATTTGTTTCTATGTTATTAAATTAGCACTTCAATTATACATGTTTAAGATTCATGCTTTATTACTAAATATTTTAATTCAATAAAATGAGATTCAAACTCTTACTGATTATATTCTTCTCTTTAGTAATGAGTTTAATGTCTGTCGCTCAGATTGAATTCAAAGAAGGGTATATTGTCAATAACCAGTATGAAAGAACCGATTGTCTGATTAGGAATGTTGGCAATGAAGAATCTACCATGAACTATGAATACCGATTAAAAGACAGTAAAAACATTGGAAAAATTGAATTGTCAAAAATTGAAGAATTTGGAATAGATAATGAGCTTAAATGTATAAGAGCCCTTATATCTGTAGATGCTTCTCCAAATCGCATTTCAAGTATAAAAGATACCATAATTCAGTGGGAAGAAGGACATGCGTTCATAAAGTTACTGGTTGAAGGAGAATTAGCATCACTCTACTCTTACTATGACCAGGGGAAACCTCTCTTCTATTTTAATTCGGGGGATACCTTTATAAAACCGTTGGTATATAAGATATATTACGTTGAAGTAACACCTTCAGTAGTTCAACAGACCTTATATAATAATACCTACCAGGTACAATTAAAACAATACCTTGAATGTGATAATTTTAACGATGATATAAGAATTTCATATACAAAAAAGGATCTGGTCAAATATTTTATAAATTATCATAAATGCAAAAATGCTGATTACCATAAATTTAAAAGTGCTAATGTTAAAAAAGGCATATTATTACTTAAGCCTGGGATAAATCTGAACAGAATCCAGTTAGGCTTACAGGACCCGATAGATGCTGCACTAAATGTGTTCTTTGTAAAGGAAAACAGAATAGGCTTCGGAGCTGAAGCAGAGTATATTTTACCTTTTAATAATTATAAATGGAGTATCTTTACAGAAGTCAACTATCTGTCTTACAGATCGAACCAATTATCAGTTGGTAATCAACTTAACCCGGTTTTATATGATGAATATATTTTAGATTATAAGTCTATAGAGGTACCGGTAGGCCTTAACTATTATATGCACCTGAATCAAAATCATAAATTTTTCTTTAAAGTGGCTTATGTACCTCATTTTATTTTTACAAGTTCATATATAACATTTAATGCCGGCCATAAAAATGAATTTTCTCCTTCACCCAGATTATTAATGGGCTTTGGCTATAATTGGCAAAACCTGGGGATAGAATTTAGATATTATTCACCTCAAAATATTACCCAAAACCTTTTTAAACACAACTCTGAATTTACACAAATCTCATTGAGGATTTCATACGCATTTAAATTAATCGGTGAGCAGGGAACCAGATAATTCGATTATCTTTATAGGATTATTAGCAAATTAACATAGACGGATTAATTCATAAACTCAAATATTACAAAATTTCCACGAAAAGTCTAGTGATATTTTTTAATTTGGACGGGCGAAATCAATTTCCTCGACTGTCCAAACAACTAATTGTCCTGATTACTGCACCAAAGGGCCGTAACTGAACCTGAATTTCCAAAAGCCCCATCTTTTAAAGGAGAACCATGGTGATAGGGAAATGTAATATCGAAATTGAAATAAAAATGATGAGAAAGATGAAAAATTTAAAAACAACAATTAATTTTTTTAGTGTTGTCTGCATGTTCTTTTTCGTAATTAATGTTCAGGCAATCAATGCAAAAATCCACTATCCTGAAGCCACTATAGAACAGGATAAAGTGTTCAGGGCAGGTGCCTCCACAAGCAATATTACACCCCCTCTCGGAGGAATCATTATAGGAGGTTGGGGCTCACCAGAAGCAACCCATATACACGATGAACTGCATGCGCGGTGTCTTGTATTAGACGACGGCTCTACAAAATTAGTTTTCATTGTTGCTGACCTTTTGGGGATAGATCAGGATGTTACTGAGGAAGCCAAACGTATTATTGAGAACGAAACCGGTATCCCGGCTTCCAACGTTATTATTTCAGCGGTACATACCCATTCAGCAACAAGTGCAATGGGAGTTGGCAATAAACGCAGACAGTATCATTATAATGAACCTTTCGATGAGTATCAGAATTTTGTTATAAGACGATTTGCTGACGCGGTCAGGATTGCAGTTAATAACTTAGAACCTGCCCGTATAGGATGGGGAGTTGGTAACGTCCCCGAACATGTATTTGTCCGCCGTTGGAAAATGAAAGAGCCGGTATTAAATCCTTTCGGTGAATACGACAAAGTAAAAATGAACCCTGGTCAGGATCCTAATATGCTTGAACCAGCCAGCCAGCCCGACCCTGAAGTCTCATTTATATCTGTCCAATCACCAGACGGCAGGTCTATAGCCTTGCTTGCAAATTATGGTTTGCACTACGTAGGAGGTGTTCCCGGAGGACACATATCTGCAGATTATTTTGCAGTATTTGCAGACCGGATGCAGGAACTGCTTAAAGCAGACAGACAAAATCCTCCTTTTGTCGGTATTATGTCAAACGGAACTTCTGGTAATGTTAATAATGTCAACTACGGAGGCGAACCTGAAAGAAACGCTCCATACGAAAAAATGCGCCGTGTAGCAGATGATGTTGCCAGAGAAGTGTTCAGAGTACATAACAAAATACAGTTTCATGATTGGGTGCAGCTTGCAGCAATAAGTGAAGAACTTACGCTTACTGTGCGTAAACCTGACAAGGAGATGATCAAACGTGCAGAAAATTTATTAAAACAACCCGAATCAGTTAAGCTGGCACATTCACACGAAAAAATATATGCGGAGAGAATATTATATTTGGTGGACTGGCCTGATCAAATTAATATTATTCTGCAAACATTTCGGATAGGTGATTTAGGGGTAGCGACCTCACCTTTTGAAACATTTTCAGATACGGGAATGGAGTTAAAGGAAAAAAGCCCGTTCAAAACAACATTTATGATTGAACTTGCCAATGGTTATCACGGATACATGCCAACACCTGAACAACATGAACTTGGTGGTTATGAAACCTGGCTGAGTACCAATAAAGTTGAAAAAGAAGCATCCAACAAGATTGTTGCAGCTTTGTTAAGGCAATTGTCAAGCATGAAATAGTAGATTTACGAAATAAAGAATACACGATTTACATTCATATGTTTTCCCAAGTTGCTAACTGCTATCCGCGCACGACAGTAATGTCTGTCCAAAACTTCTTAATCGAGGCTTACAAAAAATAATAGTATGAATGCAAGAATAATTTTTTTTATAACATTTGTCTTGTTTGGAATAATTTCATGCAATACAGATCTATCTGTCGATAGTAAGGAGAAGAACAGATTTGGGATTGAATATGATGGAGATTCAGTCATTGTATCCGGAGCTAATCTGTCAATTTCAAATGTTTTTAGGGAACCTGTTTTGGATTCTTGCGGAGAGGAGAAAGGAACATGGGCAATACAAAATACTACAAAAGGTGCAAACACATTTGCATCAATCGAAGGCATTTTAAGAAGTGATTTTTTTAAATCAGAGAGCGGGCAGATTGAACGTAAAACCTGGATTTCGAAAAATAAAGATCTGATCGCATTTCAGCATGTTTATACCAACACAACAGGTGAAGATATAAAGCTCAATGCTTTGTATCCTTTCTTTTTGTTAGGTAGTCAGGATATATTCGGCACCGGCAGTCAATACCGCATTCTTACGCAAAAAACTGAAAAAAACGGATTGCCTGTAGTTGTCAGCTCCGAAAATGAAAAAATTATAAATAGTGATCCGTTTTTGATCATTAATGATTCGGTTGGGAGTGACAATTTATTTGTAGGTTCCCAAAGTTATTATCTTCATATGTTTGAATTAAACCTTGCATTTGATGTGAATGATAAAGGCCATCAGATAAAAACATTTGAAGGAAAATGCAATTTTGGTGGCGTTACAGTTCCTGCTGATTCGTCAAGGCAAAGCCAATGGATCGTTGTGTCCCGCGGGAATAATCCTCATGAGCTTATATCTGACTTTACCGGACGAACAAATAAATTGCATGGCAGAGAAAAACCTGAGGGGACCCCTCCTTCTGTTTATTGTGAATTTTATTATTACGGGCTTGGATATAATGAAGAGTATTTTAAAAGTGATATTGCTGCATTTAAGGCAGATCGGATGCCATTTGATATTTTCCAGATAGATGCCTGCTGGCAGCAGAATTATGGTCATGATTTTGAATTCAATGAAAGCGTCTTTCCCTCCGGCATGAAGAGTGCCGCAGATCAGATAAAATCACTTGGTTATAAACCCGGGATTTGGACAGCACCTTATATTATTAAAAATGATTGGTCAAATCCGAAGACTGATATTGCGAAGAATCATCCCGAATGGCTTCTTAAAAACAGCAAAGGTGAATTGTGCACCTGGTTGAGCTATTATATTTTAGATCCTACCTGTCCGGGAGTAACCGGCTACCTTGAGGACTCATACCGTAAACTGGCAGATGACTGGGGTTTTGAGTATTTCAAATTTGACTTCATGAGGGCCATTTTTTCAGACCCTGATGCGGAATTTTATGATAAATGTTCAACATCTCTTGAGGCATATAGAAAAGGGCTTGAAGCGATAAAAAGAGGAGTAGGTGATTCGTATATTTCAGTATGCGGCGGGCATTATGGAGCATCGTACGGGATAGCAAACTCACAACGTTCAGGTAGTGATACAAGATCAGAGTGGGATGAAGGAGAATTGCCAAAGTACAGGCAGAATATATTAAGAACATGGATGTCTGACTATTGGCATGTTGATCCGGACGCCATGTCAATACGCAGGCAGAAAACAGCATTGCCGAATACAAATAATAAGTCACTGGGTCTTTATAACGATGAGGAGGCGAAGACCAATACCCTGAATCAATTTATCGGTGGGGGAATGGTTTGTTTTGGAGAAGATTTTTCAAAAATTGACCATGACAGAAAAGCGTTATACCGGCATGTTATCCCGTCGGTCAATTCGCCTTCCAAAGCTGTTGATATTTACGATTCTTTTTGCCCGAACCTCATGCTGACGAGAATTGATCCGGTGTGTAAAGATCTTCCCTCCTGGACTATAATATCCATTATAAATTGGTCAGACAGTATAAAAAATTATGCGATAAAGCTTGATGAAAGTATAACAGGGGTAACAGAATCAAATCAGTTTATAGTATCTGAATTTTTTACGCAGGAAGTCCTTGGCCTTTTTAAAAAGGGTCAAACGATGAGTGTTTATAATCAGCAACCACATCAAAGTCAGCTTTTCAGAGTAATGCCCTGGAACGGGCAAAATCCTGTATTGGTTAATACGGATTTGCATTTCTCCGGCGGGGGGGTTGAAATATCAGACTGGAAAACAGATGGCAGAGAAATTACCGGGACCATAAATACACGTTGGAACTACCCGATTAATATAATAATTGCATTTCCTGACAAAGGTGATAAAGGCTATAGTACCGAAATAATTAATATTCCTGCCGGAGAGCGGAATTTTTCATTGAGCTATAAATAAAATGTGATTTTGCGCATTCGCACATAAATTCTTCTTTGTAACTCATGAATGCCACAATCAGCCATTTCACTGATGGCACCCAGCCAAAGCTGCTGCAACGATAACTTTATTGGGGTATAAGGGCGTTTTTCGCTGCTAATCTTGTAACATACTCAGGAATTCATCTAAATGATTTTGGTAAACTTCTTTTGGACTACATTTATATTTTGCGCATATATACGCCGCAATTCCTACCACTTCTCCCATCATGCCGGTTGTTTTCATTACCCTGACAGTCCCTAACGCTATGTGAGAAACGCTTATATTTCGTCCTGCCATAAAAAGATTACTGATGTTATTTGAATATAAACATCTATATGGAAAATGATACGGTTCAAAGTTTCTATCATGATCTGCAACAGCTATAAACTCCTCCCCTGGATAATATTGGCTATTAACAGGATTAGGGTAATGTAGATCGATTCCCCAGGTAGATGTCACGCATGCATCAGAATACTGTACTCTATTATTAATATCCAGTTCAGTCAGGAATATATCACCTACAAGCCTTCGTGATTCACGCTTTCCAACAATATACCCTAGCCATTTCATTTCCCAGTTCGCATATTTTTCTGATTTCTCGTTTTTCAAAAATGACCAATGACCATAAATAACTCTAAATTTATGATCCCGTATTTTTTCTGCTTCTTCAACAGTATCCCAGTAAAAACCTGTTTCCCAATTCCAGGCACCTCTTACATTCTCTAAAAAGTAGTCCTCAGAAAATTGAATAGCCCATTCACAAATCGGAAAACTGGAGGGAGTATCTTTTAATTCCGCATACCAATGGGTTGTTGAGCCTAAAGTCATCCCATCTG
>CAJDXG010000051.1_pt1 | contig 15582 bp, 14 predicted proteins | sample 7391801 | NCBI WGS metagenome assembly CAJDXG01 (sample SAMEA7055713, study PRJEB34461) | soil metagenome | biome: terrestrial ecosystem; feature: Peninsula; material: soil | place: Antarctica | collected 2016 | reverse complement strand
GTGATTCAAGGGTTTCAAACATGAGAATGATTAAATCTATTAATCCGGAGATTGAAACGATCTACATAAAACCGCCACCCAAAAGATCTGTAAAAGGCATAATCAGATACGCTGACATCAGCCTGAATACTGAATATAAAACCTTGCTGCTTTTGGATGAAGAGGCCCGAAGGGTTGGGAAAAATCATAAAGTAATCATAATGATCGAAATGGGAGAACTTAGGGAAGGGATCATGCGCGATGATTTTATAGATTTCTTCTCAGGAGTTTTCAAGCTTAATAATATTGATGTAGTGGGCATAGGAACAAACCTTTCATGTCTATACGGCGTGTTGCCAAATCCGGACAAACTGATCCAGTTAAGTTTATACAAACAACTGATTGAGGCGAAGTTTGACCGGAAAATACCATTGGTATCGGGTGGTTCGTCGGTAACCATTCCCTTGTTGGAACAAAATATTTTACCGAAAGGTATTAATCATTTCAGAGTAGGTGAAACTTTGTTTCTTGGTACAAATGCGTATGATGGCACAGAGTATGAAAAAATGCATAATGACGTTTTTAGACTATATTCTGAGATCATTGAACTAATTGAAAAGCCCCTTGTCCCTGAAGGTGAAATGGGGCATAATGTAGAGGGGTTAAGCTTTGAATTTGATGATAAGGATATCGGAAAAACTTCAATGCGGGCCATTGTAGACATGGGACTGGTCGATGTTGATGGAAAGCATATCGAACCGGTTTGCAACGATTTTAAAATTGTTGGGGCTAGTTCCGATATGTTCGTAATTGATATCGGATCGAACGAAAAGAACCTTAAAACGGGCGATCTTATTGAATTCAGAATGGACTATATGGGCGTAGTGCGGATTTTAAGTTCGAGCTATATAGATAAACTATAGCCGCCAGGCGTGTCGGGGTGCGTATTTTCGATCTGCTCAATGTGGAATTGATCGAATCCTTTAGTTCGAAAGAAGACGTGAGAACAAATGGAAAATTCCATTATTTTTCACCTGATTCTCCAATAGCTTTTTGTAGAGATTCAATCCAATTAGGGATGCTTAAGTCAAAGGCTGTTTTTATTTTCGTTTTGTCAAGGACTGAATAGGCAGGTCTTTTTGCCGGCCTTGGGAATTCGATCGATTTAACTGCTTTCACGTTGCATTTATTTCCCGAGAAATAATTTATCGCCCATGCAAAATCGTACCAGCTGCAAACACCTTCGCCTGAGTAATGGTAAATACCGGTTTTAAAGTTATCCGGATTTTTTGTGCATTTATCAATAATCTCCAGGATTGCTTGTGCAAGATCAGGAGCAAAAGTGGGTGTTCCAATCTGATCAAAAACAACATCAATTTCATTCTTTTCTTTGCAAAGTCTAAGAATAGTCCTGAAAAAATTATTGCCGTAAAGTGAGTACAACCATGAAGTCCTGATAATCATTGCATTCTCTAAAGACTTTATTCTGTTTTCACCTTCCAGTTTGCTCATTCCATAAACTGTAGCAGGTAAAGTGTCATCTGCTTCATTATATGGAGTGAAGGATTTGCCACTAAATACGTAATCGGTTGAAATATGAATGAACTTTACCCCATTAGCCAAACAGACATTGCCAAGTATTTCGGTGGCTTCCGAGTTAAGAAGGAAACAGACTGCTTTGTCGGACTCTGCTTTATCAACAGCAGTATAGCCAGCACAATTGACGAGGAAATCGGGTTTTGTATCTGAAATAAAGGAGTTTACTGCCTTTTCGTTACTAATGTCCAGATTATCAATGTCAGTATGGATAAACTCAAAATCCTGATATGTATCGGAGATTGATTTTAAGCTATTTCCCAGTTGACCGGCACTGCCTGTCACGAGTATTTTTGTCATGATTGAATAATTCTTTTCCGGTTCAGACAATGGTAAAGTTATGATTTGCATTTTCGAAAGCAGGGAGCAGCTTATCCCTTTCTGAAATAATCTCTTTGCCTGATGGTATTTTCCAGTCAATGTTTAGAAAAGCATCGTCAAATTTAATTCCGCCTTCAGCCCCGGGGGTATAAATGTCATCACATTTGTACAAAACCACTGAAGTATCGGATAAGACGGAAAAACCATGTGCAAATCCTTTAGGAATGTACAGTTGTAATATATTCTCAGAGGAAAGTTCTGTACCGTACCATTTTCCATAGCTTGGCGATCCCTTACGTAAGTCGACAGCAACATCATAAATTCTTCCTTTGAGAACTCTTACAAGCTTGCATTGTGCATTTGGTTCAATCTGATAATGTAAGCCTCTTATAACACCATACTGTGACTTAGATTGATTGTCCTGAATGAACTCATTATCGATTCGCAATGCTTTTAAGGTTTCTTTATTGTAGCTTTCAAAGAAATAACCTCTGTCATCTTCAATTAATCTTGGTTTAATCAATAAAACCCCATTGAGTGCGCTTTCAATAACCTGCATAATAGTTTACTTATCAAATACAAATATTTTTTCTTGTGCAATACTATATAGGTAGTCCGCATACTGACTTTTCCCATGTTCTTCCGCTAGTTTTAGTAGTTGTTGTTTATTTATGTATCCTCTGTTATATGCCACTTCTTCGATACAGGAAATCTTCAGACCTTGTCTTTTTTCTATTGTATAAATATAATTTGATGCCTGAAGAAGACTCTCCTGAGTGCCGGTATCAAGCCAGGCCATTCCTCTCCCCATGAGCTTAACCTTCAGTCTATCATCCTGAAGGTATAGCTTGTTAAGGTCGGTTATCTCTAACTCCCCCCGTTGCGAGGGTTTCAGCCCTTTTGCCTTGGAAATTACTGTGTTATCATAAAAATACAATCCTGTTACAGCATAATTTGATTTCGGCTTTTTAGGTTTTTCTTCCAAACTCCGGACATTCCCCTTTTCATCGAATTCTACTACGCCGTATCGTTCAGGGTCATTAACAAAGTATCCGAATACCACAGCTCCATTGTCAAGTTTGGCGGTATCCAATAAGACTTTACCGAAGCCGTGACCATAAAAAATGTTATCCCCTAAAATAAGGCAAACGTTTTCAGAGCCGATAAATTCCTCCCCGATGAGAAAAGCCTGGGCCAGTCCCTCAGGAGCAGCCTGCTCGGCATAAGAAATGCGAAGGCCAAGTTGTGTACCATTGCCAAGTAGGGCTTCGTAGATAGGGAGATCGCGTGGGGTGGATATTATAAGGATCTCCCGAATTCCTGCAAGCATTAGGACTGAAAGAGGGTAATAGATCATCGGTTTGTCATAAACCGGAATGATTTGCTTCGAAATGCTTCTGGTAATTGGGTACAACCTACTGCCGGATCCACCGGCTAAAATTATTCCTTTCATTTTTTCTTATTTTCTGATGAATTTATTTTTTATGCACTAAAGTGTTGTTCAATGTTTTGTTTTATGCTCTTCAGATTTTAACAATTTGTCAAAATAATCAATCGTGGTTTCTAATCCTTTTCTTAATTGAATTTTAGGTTCCCAATTATCGAGTAGTTTTTTTGCCAGCGTAATGTCTGGTTTACGTTGAATCGGGTCATCTGAAGGAATGGGCAAATAGATTAGTTTAGATTTTGAATTGGTCATTTCAATAATTAATTTCGCCAGGTATTTGATTGTAAACTCATTGGGGTTTCCAATATTTACGGGGCCAATGATTTCATCCTTTGTTGCCATCATTTTTTTCATGGCAATGATTAGATCGTCAATATATTGAAAACTTCTGGTTTGTGATCCATCCCCATATACCGTTAAATCCTCGTTTCTGAGTGCTTGAACGATAAAATTTGAAACTACTCTGCCATCGTTTGGCAACATTCGGGAACCATAGGTATTGAAAATTCTTATGATCTTTATTTTGACTCGGTTTTGTTGGTGGTAATCCATAAAAAGAGTTTCAGCACATCTTTTCCCTTCATCATAGCATGACCTGCTGCCGATAGGATTAACGTTTCCCCAATAACTTTCTGGCTGTGGATGTATTGTTGGATCTCCATAGATTTCACTTGTGGAGGCCTGAAGTATTTTTGCCTTTACTCTTTTGGCCAGCCCCAGCATGTTTATCGCTCCCATAACAGAGGTTTTGATCGTCTTGATCGGATTAAACTGATAATGGATAGGGGAGGCGGGGCATGCCAGGTTATAGATCTCGTCTACCTCGGCATAATAGGGCTGAGTAACGTCGTGTCGTACCAATTCAAAATACGGATTATCGAGAAAACCGATAATATTCTTTCTGGCCCCGGTAAAATAATTGTCCAGGCAAATAACTTCATTGTTTTCTTTTAGCAGGCTTTCACAAAGGTGGCTTCCAATAAATCCTGCCCCTCCGGTTACAAGTATTCTTTTCATGGTTGAACAGTTTTACGTCCGATACTGGAATAGGTAAATTTGTTATCCTTCATCTCCTGAGGATCATAAATGTTCCTTCCATCGAAAACAATTTTCTCTTTCATCAATTTACGCATCATTTTAAAATTAGGAACCCTGAATTCAGGCCATTCGGTAACTACAACCAGAGCATTGGCGTCGATAAGGGCTTCATACATAGTTTCTGAATACTCAATTGTGTCGCCTAGTTTTCTTTTTGCTTCGTTCATCGAAACCGGGTCGTAGGCTTGAATTTTTGCCCCTGCATTAAGCAATTCTTCTATAATTACCAGCGATGGTGCCTCTCTCATGTCGTCAGTTTTGGGCTTAAAAGATAAGCCCCATAAAGCGATAATTTTTCCTTTCAGGTCATTGTTAAAATGAGTTTTAACTTTTGTGGAAATTACACGTTTTTGTCTGATATTGACGCTTTCAACAGCTTTTAGAACATCGAGTGAATAGTTATTATCGTCTGATGTTCTTATAAGTGCTTTAACATCTTTGGGAAAACAGGAACCACCATAACCGGCACCAGGGTATATGAATTTAGATCCTATCCTCGAATCGCTTCCGATTCCTTGACGGACCATGTTGACATCCGCTCCAACAATTTCACACAGGTTTGCAATATCGTTCATGAAACTGATTTTCGTAGCCAGCATTGCATTAGCAGCATATTTAGTCATTTCAGCAGAAGGAATATCCATAATCAGCATAGGATGCCCATTGAGCAGGAATGCCTTGTATAACCTCTGAAGGATTTTTTCAGCCCTTTCCGATTCCACCCCAACTACAATGCGATCGGGTTTAAGGAAATCCTGGATGGCTGCGCCTTCTTTCAGGAATTCAGGATTACTGGCCACATCAAATTCCAGATTTACTTTACGGAGAGAAAGTTCCTTTTTGATGACATCCCTTACTTTTATGGATGTGCCGATAGGAACTGTGCTTTTATTTACAACCACGAGATAATTGCTCATGTATTTTCCAATATCCTTCGCAGCGGCAAGAACATATTGCAAGTCTGCGCTCCCATCCTCATCGGCAGGAGTCCCTACTGCAATAAATACTGCATCGCACTTAAGCATGCTTTTTTGAATATCTGTGCTGAAAAAAAGTCGTTCTTTTTCAACATTCATTCTGATCATATCTTCAAGTCCGGGTTCATATATTGGAACAATGCCATTTTGTAATTTTTCAATTTTTGAGTGGTCAATATCCACGCAGGTTACATAGATTCCTGTCTCAGCAAAACAGGTGCCTGAGACTAATCCCACGTATCCTGTTCCAATTATTGCTATTTTCATATCTGCATATTGTTTTTACTATCCGTGGAAGATATATAATTATTAATCTGACGGTGTTTTATTTTTCAATCCCTGAATATTTCATTTTATCTCTTTGAATCCAAGTTATTTCAACCAAGTTTCAAAATGATATTGTGCATTTTAAACCTTTCAATAATGAACTTCAAAATAATGAATTTCAAAATTATAAGAAATGTTGGATATCGTTCCTATAAACCTCTTAAGATTTGCAAATATAATTTTTCGAATCGTCCTAACCAATTATTCTACAAATCCTTAGTTTGTTTTGAAAACTTTTTTTACTTTTGCACCTCAAATTAAGTAATATAATGTCTAACTCACTAGTTTAAATTAATTAAGTTAAATGACTCAAAAAGAAAAAGAAACTACAATTGAAAACACCGAAAGTCCGGTGGATGTAGAAGCTCAGAACCAGCAGGCTGCTCAAAAAGACGAAACTATCATTGAAGAAGTTTCTGATAGTCCTGCTATTGAAGATGTATCCGCGGTAAAAGAATCAGAAAGTGAACCTCAGGAAGATGTTGAAAAAGAGGAGGTTACGGCTAAGGAAGAAGGTCCCGATGCTATAAAGGAAGAAAATGAGGAATCAGAAGATTTAAATGAAGCTCCTCAGCCTGAAGCAGAAGAGGAAACTACGATCGAACCTGAAGTAGCAGCAGATAATCAACTTGAGAAGAAGGATTCCGAAATTGAAAAATCAACCGAATCCGGATTTGCCGATTTTGATTGGGACTCTTTTGAAGAAGATACAATTGAAGCAAACAAGGAAGCTAAATCCCAGTTTGAAGAAAAATACAACGATACCCTTTCTACCATAGCGGAAAATGAAGTAACAGATGGAACAGTCATTTCCATGAATAAAAGGGAAGTGGTTATTAATATAGGATATAAATCCGAAGGCGTTGTCAGTCTAAATGAATTCCGCTATAATCCTGAGCTAAAGCCCGGTGATACAGTTGAGATTTATGTGGAAAGCAAAGAAGATAAAAAAGGCCAGCTAATTCTTTCACATAAGAAAGCCAGGGCAATGCGTTCCTGGGACCGTGTTAACCAGGCGCTTGACCAGAATGAGGTTATCAAAGGCTATATAAAGTGTCGTACAAAAGGTGGTATGATTGTGGACGTATTTGGAATCGAAGCATTCCTTCCGGGTTCACAAATTGATGTCAAGCCTATTCGTGATTACGACGCTTTTGTTGGGAAAACAATGGAATTTAAGGTTGTGAAAATTAATCATGAGTTTAAAAACGTTGTAGTTTCTCATAAAGCACTTATTGAAGCAGAACTTGAACAACAGAAGAAAGAAATTATTGCGAAACTCGAAAAAGGACAGGTCCTTGAAGGAACTGTGAAAAATATAACCTCTTATGGAGTCTTTATAGATCTTGGCGGTGTCGATGGACTTATCCATATTACCGATCTAAGCTGGGGTCGTGTAAACCATCCTGAAGAAATCGTTCAACTTGATCAGAAACTTAATGTAGTTATTCTGGATTTTGATGATGATAAAAAGAGAATAGCTCTCGGATTGAAACAGCTTACACCACATCCATGGGATTCACTCAGTGAAGAGTTAAAGGTTGGTGATACTGTTAAAGGAAAAGTTGTGGTAATGGCTGATTATGGAGCATTTGTTGAAATAGCTCCAGGTGTTGAGGGGCTTATTCACGTTTCAGAAATGTCCTGGTCACAGCATCTACGCAGTGCGCAGGAATTTATGAATGTTGCAGATGAACTGGAAGCAGTAATTCTTACTCTCGACAGGGACGAGCGGAAAATGTCTCTCGGAATGAAGCAATTGAAGGCAGACCCATGGGATAAAGTTGAAGAGAAATACGCTGTAGGTATGAAACATACCGCCAAAGTACGCAACTTCACCAATTTTGGAGTTTTTGTGGAAATTGAAGAGGGAGTTGATGGTCTGATTCACATTTCGGATCTGTCCTGGACAAAAAAGATCAAACATCCTGCAGAATTTACCACATAGAAGTTGTTGTCCTTGAAATTGATAAAGATAATAGAAGACTTAGCCTGGGGCATAAGCAATTGGAAGAAAATCCCTGGGATGTTTTCGAATCTATCTTCGAAGTTAATTCACTTCACGAAGGAACGATAATAGAATTATCTGATAAAGGTGCTGTAATTGCCCTTCCATATGGTGTTGAAGGTTTTGCTACCCCAAAACACCTAATTAAGCAGGATGGCACTCAGGCTAAATTAGATGAGAAAATTGATGTGAAAGTCATAGACTTCTCCAAATCTTCCAAAAAGATTATTGTTTCGCATAGCAGGATTTTTGAAGATGATCAAAAGGCCAAAGTTGAGGGAGCGAAAAAGTCTGTAGAAACCACAGTTAAGAAGACCCAAAGGAAAATCAAGCAAAATCTTGAAAAAACAACATTGGGCGATATAACTGATTTAGCGGCACTTAAGACAGAAATGGAAGAGAAGGCGAAAAAAAATGCTAAAAATGCCGAAGATAATGATTAAGTTAGCTCTATAATTAAAACTTTCAGCGATGGAATTTAAAATTGATAAATTTGATACCCATACTTTAATAAAAGTATTGGAAGAAAAATTGGATACTCACGTAGCTCCAACTTTAAAATCGGAACTTGTCTTAATTTCAGGGAATGGTGAGAAAAACATCGTCCTTGATCTAAGCAACTGCCGTTATTGTGATTCCTCAGGCCTTAGTGCCATACTTGTTGCAAACAGGTTGTGCAAAAATGCAAATGGAATATTTGTGCTAACTGGGTTAAATGATGCTGTGGAACGGCTTATTACCATTTCTCAGCTCGATACAGTGCTCAATATTGCCCTGAGTGCGGAGGATGGAGCAGAATTAATAAAAAACGCTGAAGTTTAATTTAGGCTTTACAGTGACATTTTCTCTGACTATATTGGGCAGCAGTTCCGCGTTGCCCACGTCTAAACGTTTTACATCCGCTCATTTACTCAATGTGAATGAGCGGATTTTTTTAATTGATTGCGGGGAAGGAACTCAGGTTCAACTCCGACGATTCAAAGCGCCATTTAGCAAAATCCACCGTATTTTTATTTCGCATATGCATGGCGATCATATTTTCGGACTATTTGGGCTTTTTTCCAGTTTTCAGTTATTGGGAAGAAAATCTGATCTTCATATTTATGGACCCGGAGAACTTCGGGATTATGTAGGATTCTATTTAAGTAATTTTGGCCATGATCAGGATTACCAGATTATTGTTCACCCGGTTGGACATAGAAGAACCTCGATTGTCTTTGAAGATGAATCTATTGAGGTGAGCAGCATACCTTTAAAACACAGAATTCCGGTAACCGGATATCTTTTTAGGGAAAAGCCCCCGGAACCTAATATTACCAGAGAAGCTTTGCAGGAGTTCAATCCTTCAATCAGCCAGATTTTAGCGGTAAAAAAGGGAAGTGATCTTATTTTTGACGATGGCAGGATTATACCCCATAAGGAGGTTACCTACCCACCCTGGAAACAACGATCGTATGCCTATATTTCCGATACCGCTTTTAAACCTGATATTGTCGATGTTCTTAAAAACACAGACTTGTTATATCATGAGGCGACCTTTAGTGATGATGATGCCCTTCTGGCAAAGAAAACTTTTCATTCCACTTCTTCTGAAGCTGCAACTATTGCTCTTGCTGCCAATGCCGGAAAGCTTCTTCTCGGGCATTTTTCTTCACGATATAAAAGCCTCGATAAGATTCTCGAAGATGCCAGGAAAATATTTCCTCAAAGCTTCGTTGTAAATGATGGAGATTATTATACAGTTGAAAGACAACGAAAAGAAAGAGAATAATTTTCAGACGGTAGTTATTGAAATAGATTACTAATTTTGAATTTCTTTATTTTCCTAATTTAAGTAACGGTGGCAGAAAAAATTTTAATATTAGATTTCGGATCACAATATACACAACTCATCGCGAGAAGGATTCGGGAACTGAATGTTTATTGTGAAATCTATCCCTTCAATCATTTTCCTGAACCGGACGAAACGGTTAAAGGTATAATCCTTAGCGGAAGCCCTTTTTCGGTTAGAGATAAAAATGCACCGGTACCTCATAATGGTCATTTGAATGCGAAAATCCCCATTCTTGGAATTTGTTATGGGGCACAATACCTCGCCAATAAATATGGCGGAGAAGTGGAAGCTTCTGCCTTACGGGAATATGGCAGAGCTAATCTTCAATATATAGATCGCAATAATTTACTTTTTAATGGTATAAGTGATCAAAGTCAGGTTTGGATGTCGCATGCAGATACAATAACCCGCCTGCCGGATAATTTCAAGATCATTTCAGGCACTGATAATATTAAGGTTGCTGCTTTTGAAATTGAGAATGAAAATATATTTGGTTTGCAATTCCATCCTGAAGTATCCCATTCAACTGAGGGAATGACAATTTTGAAAAATTTCGTTACCAGCATTTGCGGATGCCGTCAGGACTGGACACCTGATTCTTTTATTGGTTCGTCTGTTACCGGGATGCAACAGAAAATCGGAAATGATAAAGTAGTTATGGGGCTTTCGGGCGGAGTCGATTCTACTGTTACAGCTTTTCTTCTCGACAGGGCTGTTGGGAAAAACCTGACATGCATCTTTGTAGATACAGGATTGTTGAGGAAAAATGAATATAATGATGTTCTGAATTCATATCAGGGAATGGGATTGAATGTTATCGGAGTTGATGCAAGCGATAAGTTTTTAAATGACCTCGCCGGCATTGAGGATCCTGAAGAAAAGAGGAAAATCATAGGTAGAAATTTTATTGAGGTCTTTGATGCCGAGGCTCAAAAAATAAAAAATGTAAAATGGCTGGGACAAGGAACCATATACCCGGATGTGATAGAGTCGATATCGGTAAATGGTCCTTCAGCAACAATTAAATCTCATCATAATGTAGGCGGGCTTCCGGAAAGAATGAAATTAAAACTAGTGGAACCACTCAGATTGCTTTTTAAGGATGAAGTGCGAAGGGTAGGTCTGGCCTTGGAACTCCCTGAACAACTTTTGAATAGACATCCTTTTCCGGGCCCGGGTCTTGCAATCCGAATACTTGGAGAAATAAGCCGGGATAGAGTCAAAATGCTTCAGGATGCCGATGATATATATATAAATTCGCTCAAAAGTAATGGCTTATATTCAAGGGTGTGGCAGGCAGGTGCAATTCTCCTGCCGGTTAAATCAGTGGGAGTAATGGGCGATGAACGAACTTATGAAAACGTTGTTGCACTTAGAGCAGTTTGTTCAATAGATGGAATGACCGCTGATTGGGCCCACTTACCTTATGAATTTCTTAGCAGGGTTTCGAACGATATCATTAATAAGGTGAAGGGTATTAACAGGGTGGTATACGACATCAGTTCCAAGCCACCTGCAACAATTGAATGGGAATAGTGGATTGATCAATGCCAGGATATCACAATAAACATGATGAAATATTGTTTTTATTGTGGACTGTTTTTTGCAGAGAGGATTTTAAATAATATTTTAACATGAGAAAAATAATTGTTACCATAATGGGAGTTCTTTTCCTTTTCAACGTTGGAAAAGCGCAGATATCTGAACAGTCATTGAAATTCGGGGAAGTACTTCAAACCATTTCGAAGTATTATGTTGATACTGTTAACGAAACGAAACTGGTGGAAGACGCAATCATAGAGATGCTCCACGAACTCGATCCCCATTCCAGTTATCTTACTAAAGAAGAGGTGAAAGCTTCACAGGAAATGCTCGAAGGCGGCTTCGATGGAATTGGTGTTAGTTTCAATATATTAAAGGATACTATTTTTATTATAAACACTATTGCCGGAGGCCCATCAGAAAAAGCAGGTATTCGCGCAGGTGACCGCATAATAAATGTTAATGGGGAAATTGTTGCCGGGGTTGGTATTACCAATTTAGATGTGCAAAAGAAGCTAAAAGGTAAGAAGGGAACAAAAGTTAGAATTGGCATAAAAAGGAAGAGTGTGGATAAAATTTTGGAATTTACCATTACCCGTGATGCAATACCCATTTATAGTCTTGATGCTTCTTATATGATAGATCAAAACACAGGTTATATCAAATTGTCCAGATTCTCCAATACTACGGTGGATGAATTTAAAAAGGCAATGGAAGAACTGAAAAAGAGCGATATGAAGAACCTGATTCTTGATCTGAGTGGGAACGGAGGCGGTTATCTGTGGTCTTCTGTTGATCTGGCCGATCAATTTCTTTCCGGAAGAAGGATGATAGTATATACGGAAGGTGAGAAGAACCCCCGACGTAATTTTTATTCCACCGATGCAGGTTCTTTTATAGATGGTAAGTTGGTTGTGATGATTGATGAAACCTCGGCCTCGGCATCTGAGATCGTTTCAGGAGCTCTTCAGGATTGGGACAGAGCTGTTATCGTAGGACGCAGGTCTTTCGGCAAAGGACTCGTCCAGGGAAGGTTTGATCTCCGCGATGGATCTGAAATAAGACTTACTGTGGCGAAATACTTTACTCCTTCAGGAAGGTTGATCCAAAAACCCTATAATGAAGGATATGAGGAGTATTCAAAAGAAATTGTAGATCGTTACCGAAAGGGAGAATTGAGTGGAAATGATAACAAACAGTTCCCGGATTCCCTTAAATATAATACCCTCTTAAAGAAAAGAATTGTATATGGAGGAGGCGGAATTACGCCGGATTATGTAGTTCCTATTGACACTTCTGCTTACTCTGAATACTACAGGGCATTGATCAGCAGGGGAATACTCAATCAGTTTATACTCAACTGGGTTGATTCGCATCGGAAAGAACTTAGAAGCACCTATCCTTCCTTTGACCAGTTTAATAGTGAATTTGAGATAAATAGTGAGATGAGAAAGGATCTTTTATCGTATGCCGAAAAAGAAGGACTTACATATAAAAAAGAAGATTTTGAGGTTAGTGAAAATATGATCAGGTTGTTATTGAAGGCATACATTGCCCGTGATTTATGGAATACTTCGGAGTTTTATCGCATTTACAATTCCTCAGATCCAATTTATGAAAAGGCAGTCGAAGTCATAGAACATGAAAATTTATATCAAAGCAAATTACAAGTGTATAGTCCTGAGTAAACCCGCGAGTCTGGTTCATGTTTCCAAACAAAGAGGTTTCAATAATTATTCTATAAATGTACCTAAACTGGCTTGCCGATAACTGGCTTGAAGTCCTGGGAGCAATCGCAGGACTTGTTTATTTATATTTTTCAATAAATCAGCTGATTTGGCTTTGGCCTCTGGGTCTGGTTACTTCTGTTTTGTATATTTTCGTGTTTTTTAAAGCCAGGTTTTATGCTGATATGAGCCTCCAGTTTTATTATGTTTTTATAAGTATTTATGGCTGGATACATTGGCTTAAAGTTGCAAAAAGGAATGAAGTTCGAAGTGGAAATGAGAATGAGAATGAGAATGAGAATGAATTAGTGGTAAGGTCAATCGGATTGAATTATTATGTAATCCTGATTCTGATAACATTTATTCTTACCTTTGCAATCGGGATGTTTTTAAGTCGGTTTACTGATTCTCCATTGCCCTTCTGGGATGCATTTACGACCTCAGGCAGTATAGTAGCAACCTGGATGCTGGCAAGAAAAATACTTGAAAACTGGATTTTTTGGATAGTGATAGATTTTACGGCCATGGGTACATATATTTATAAGGGATTGTACCCAACTGTTTTATTGTTTCTGGTATATACTTTATTGGCCTTTATAGGATATAGACAATGGAAAAAGGATATGTTGAAAAACCTGTAAGAATCGTTATAACCGGGCCCGAATCGACCGGTAAGACGAATATTTCTGATTACCTGGCCAAAAAGTTTGACGCTATCTGGATACCTGAATATGCCCGTTTTTACATGTTATCCCTGCGGAATCAATACGATTATTCCGATATTGTTAAAATTGCAAAAAAGCAAATTGAAGATTATCATAAATATTCCAATAATGGTTCCGGATTAATTATTTTTGATACATGGCTGATTATTACTAAAATCTGGTTTGAAGAAGTATTTCACAAGTTCCCCGATTGGCTTGATATTTCAATAGAGACTTTGAAAATTGACTTTTACCTGATTTGCAAACCCGATATTCCCTGGGAACCGGATATGGTAAGGGAAAATGGGGGAGATAAACGTGAATATCTTTTTGATCGGTATAAAGAAGAAATTAAAAAACTTGAGGTTCCTTACAATATCATTTCGGGTGAAGGAGGAAACCGCTATGAAGCTGCAGAAACAGCTGTTAAGGAATTTATAAATGGAAGAGTATGAGAGGAGATAATTATGTGGCAACCACCCTGTTTGGGCTTGAAGAGGTTTTGGCGGGTGAACTTGAAAGGCTGGGTATAAATGAATATCAAAGCTTTCAGCGTGCTATTAAATTCAAGGCCAGTAAAGCTCAATTGTATAAATTGAATCTTTCACTTCGTACAGCAATCCGTATTTTATTGAACATACGATCGTTTAAAGCAGTTAATGAGGATAATTTGTACGATGGTATTTACAACATCGACTGGAAAGAATACTTTCTTCCCGGCAAAACTATTGCTGTGCGAACTGCAGTGAGTTCAAATTATTTCAATAATAGCCATTATGTTTCGCTCAAAGTGAAGGATGCTATAGTAGACCGTTTCCGGGACGATGTGGGACGGCGCCCATCAGTGGATACTGAAAGCGCTGACATATCAATAAATGTCCATATAAATGGGGATAGGGTAGATGTTTCGCTCGATAGTTCAGGCGATCCGCTCTTCAAACGAGGCTATCGGACAAAACAATATATTGCACCTCTAAACGAAGCCCTGGCAGCAGGAATGATATTGATTAGCGGATGGGATGCCAAATCTGACTTTATAGATCCGATGTGTGGATCAGGCACTCTCCCTATTGAAGCTGCCCTCATCGCAAGGGACATACCACCGGGGATTTTCAGAAAATCCTTTTCCTTTATGAATTGGATCGATTATGATGAAGAATTATATACCAGAATTCTTGAAACATTGTTGGTCAGTAAGTCGTTTGACCATAAGATCATTGGATGTGATATTTCCATAAACGCTCTTGAGCTTGCTAAAGATAATATTGGAAAAGCACTGCTTGATGATTTTATCGAACTTGAAAGAAAAGATTTTAATGACTTGCGACCCCAGGGGGAGAGCGGGATTATTATAATTAATCCTCCATATGGAGAACGCCTTAGAGATGAACAAATTGAGAACTTTTATAAAACAATTGGAGATAATTTAAAGAAAAACTTTGCAGGATATACGGCATGGATACTGAGTGCCAATATGGATGCAATGAAATTTATAGGATTGAAACCTTCCTTTAAAAAGGATTTGCTCAACGGGAAATTAAAATGTAAGTTTAATAAGTACGAACTTTTTCGGGGAAAAAGAAAGGATCTTTTTCAGGGTGGATAAAGAAATTGATTAATATAAAGTAAAAAATCAGATGTATTTTATTGTCTGATCATTATTTTATTCAAACTAATTGATTGATAGTATGTTAAAACTATATTTTTTGAAATAATTTATCCTATAAAATTTTTAAACATCAAATGAATTTGTTTATTTTATACTTTCATACTTTAATTTATCGCATAACGCGTGCAACCATTTATTTCTTTTGGTAGTCATTTATATACTTAGCGATGATATTTTATTTCAAGTCGTTTTTAAAACCTAGTTTTTTTAATATATTTGCTGAACAATTATTTTTCATATTTTTACGATTCCATAAGAAATAAGCCTAAATGAGCTTTGATATTAATGAGTATTATGAAAAACTGAATGGCAAGGATGTGCTGCTTGCATATAAAGGCAGCATAACCAGTGAC
>CAJDXG010000015.1_pt1 | contig 15721 bp, 10 predicted proteins | sample 7391801 | NCBI WGS metagenome assembly CAJDXG01 (sample SAMEA7055713, study PRJEB34461) | soil metagenome | biome: terrestrial ecosystem; feature: Peninsula; material: soil | place: Antarctica | collected 2016 | reverse complement strand
TGTAGTTTCTAACTTAATAGCTGACGCATTTGTGGTAGGAAAATAAACTTGCTCTGAATCAACTTTATCTGCAGGTTTATAATCTGGAGCATCATCCTGGCATGAGTATACTGTTGTCATGCCAATCAATACCAAAATTACACCTAATATATTTTTTATTTTTTTCATGGCTTAATACCTTTCATATTTATTTTAAAGATGTCACCAGGAGCATTTGTTCCTTCATAGTTTTGGATAATATCGGGTTTGATACGTTTAGCAGAAGGAAATGCATTTCCTTCACCCCAAAACTCAATTCGCATTTGTGTGAGGACTTCTATCTGGAAGCTACGTAAATCGGCGGTTGTATAGCTATAGTCAGATTGACGATAAGACTGCATAAAAGAGTTAAGCTTTGCTACACCAGCAGCAACTCCTTTTGACGCTCCGACAGCCTCAGCCTCTATAAAATACATCTCTTCAATTCGCATTACAGGAACATCAACTATTGCACCTATACTGTAAGTTTCCCAATTACCAGCTTTGGCTCGAAACTTTATTGCTTTATAAGCTGGAGAATCTTCCATAAAGGTGTCATCTTTGCCATTAGCGAGTTTGCCAACGCGCACTGATCTATACTTATAATAATTAAGTTTGTCAGGATGTATAAAAGTACGATGACGGAAATCTGTCACTGCAATTTTATCATACAAAGAGCGATCAATACCAGGCTCAGCTAAAGGGGAATAGCTCCAGTCAGCCTCTGTTGTTCAGTTATAGGTGAACCACCAGATGTATCAATTGCCTTACGAGCAAACTCGGCTGCTTTATCAAATTGTTCATCCCATAAATACACCTTTGCTTTAATGCCATATACTACAGCCAAGCTAGGGAATAGTTTAGATTTAGGGGTATAATCCTCCATCAAGCCCTCTGCCATATCCAAATCTGAAAGTATGAAATCCATCATTTCTTTGTGTGTAGCTCTAGGATTGTTTTTTGCTTCGTCTGCTGTAGTAGCCTCAGTAACTATAGGAACAGTCAATCCTTTTACTTTTGAAACATCTGTATAAATATTTTCTACAGGTTCAAAATAGACCATTGCCAAATAATAGTTGAATGCACGGTTTGCATAGGCTATACCTGCTGCCCCCAAGATAGACGTCGGTAAACTTTCATCCTCAATATCAACAGCACCTATAACATCGTTTGCTGATTTAATGAGTTTATAAAGAGTAAAAAATGGGAGATAAGAGAAATTGGTATTCTCACCAAAAGGCCCATTAAAGGTGTTGTAGTTTCTAAACCAGTCATAACCAGTATTACTACCAAGTGGATACATATCGCCCAACATCTCAGTAGAGGCGATCATAAATAGTGGATAAGACATATCAGTCTCGTGATTCTGTTCAGCATAAACATAATAACCTTGAGTCATTTGAGATGGGATACCATTTAATGAAGCCTCTAAAGCAGTCGCAGAAGCACCAATTTGCTCTGAGGTTGCTGTTGAGCCTTCAGGAACGGTCTCATCAATACAGCTGTTAAACATCAATAAAGATGCAGCCAATAATAATAATATATTAATTCTTTTCATTTGTGTTTAAGTTTAAAAGTTTAGCGTTATTCCACCAGAAATAGTTCTCATAGGAGAATAATAAGTGGCATTGGTTGTAGCATTATATGATTGACGGGGGTCAAATCCTTTACGTTTAGACCAATAAAATACATTTTCAGCAGACGCATATATACGTATAGAGTTTATCTGTGCTTTTTTAGTCAATTCTACTGGAAGAGTATAGCCAAGATTTATATTCTCTATATTAAGATAGCTAGCATCTGTTAAAAACCTAGTTGAACCTCCAGCGCTATAGATGTCACCATACATAAATCGAGGTATTTCACTTGATTTGTTTTCAGGTGTCCATGAGTTTAGAACATCAACGTGAAAGTTGTATCCTGTACTAGACCCTGTAGGGGAGCCCATAAATCTTGCATATGTTCCATCATACTGCTTTCCACCAATTTGGTAAGAGAAATTGATGTTGAAATCTAGACCATAAGCCTTTAGACTAGTGCCAAAACCACCATACACGTTAGGAATAGTAGTTTGGTTAGTAACATAATAGTCGGCATCAGCATATTTATTAGTCTTTTCACGTTCTTTAAAATTATCATCTTCATCAAATATAGTTTTGTACCACATTGACTCTCCCTCTTCATTAATTCCAGCAAACTCTCTTAATCTCCAAGTATACATGGACACATCTTCACCTATAAAAAAATTACCACTGGCATATCCTTTATATTCTTTACCTGAGGAATCATATAAAGATGCAGTTTTCTTATCTTCATCCAACATTGTTATACCATTTTTCAGGGTAGAAACATTTAAGTTTACATCCCATGATAAGTTTCTCGTTTTGATAATATTTGCCGCAAGCTCCAACTCCAAACCTCTATTATACAAATCCCCAACATTATCGTAATAACTTTTGTACCCTAAAGATGGTGCAACTGAAAATGAGAATAACATATTAGTTGTTTTACGGTTATAGAACTCTAAGCTACCTGTAATACGATTAAATAATGAAAACTCAGTTCCAATATTAAAGTTAGCATTTGTTTCCCACGTAATATCTTTAGTTCCTTTTGTTTCAAACGATGTTCCTATATTTCCATCTGCGTTTACTATATTAAATACGTCTGTATAGCGATAACGTCCAATTGCATCGTTACCCTGCATACCATAAGAGGCTTTTACCTTCAACTCATCTAACCAGTCGATATCAAACCAATCTTCTTTATTGAGAAGCCATGCACCTCCTAGTGACCAAAAGTTACCCCAGCGATGATCTGGATGAAATTTCGATGAGGCATCTCTACGAAATGATCCTGAAGCAAAAATCTTCTCATCATAATTATATTGTACGCGTGTAAAATAGCCTTCGTTATTGTCACGATTAATAAAAGAGTCGGCTGATTTTTCATCTAATACAGCACCTCCAAGCTCCTTGTTTTTTTGTGAAAACATCTTTGATTTACTAGCTCCTAACTCAAAGTATGCATAGTTATAATATTCATGTCCTAAAAGAATATCAAAATTATTCTTAGAATTAAATGAATTTGAATAATTTAGTAATTGTTGAAGATTGTAATCATATCTTCTAGTATGATACTTAGAAAGCAATCCCCCAGTTGTGTCAAACTGACCGTAATAAGGATTGTATACATACGTGATTCTAGATTCATCAAGATTAAACGCTCCATTTACTGTGAATTTTAATTCTGGAATAAAAACAAAGTCCATAAATCCACTACCTGAAGTTGCATTTCCCTCTGAATGATTTGTATTCAATTGGCTATCCATAATAGGGTTTGCATCTGAGATAAATGGGCGAGCAAACCCAGCATTAGTACCATCACCGTAATCCATCATTTCAAGTTCATCACTATCCACTTTTATGCTACCATCAGCATTTCTTATATAAGCAGGATATATAGGAGCCATCTGAGATGTAAAAGCCCAAATATTCCCAGAAGAATTACTACTCCCATTATTGGCAAGTGAATTGTGTTCAAATTTTGCATAAGACATATTACCACCTACTTTCAGCCAATCCTTAGCTTGATAATCCGCTCTCATTCTAGCAGTTAAACGCTCCAAATTAGAGGCTTTTGTAATACCCTCATTGTTTAAATAACCTAAAGAAAAATAGATAGATGATTTTTCACTGCTTCCACCGATTGATAAGTTATATTCTTTACGAACACCTGTTTGAGTTCCTATATTTTGCCAGTCATCAGGAGTTACAAGATATTCTTCTCCCTTATAACTCTCTATACGTCCCAAAGTAGCTTCTGGATTTAATTTACCATTTAACCCGATCAGCATTTGACCTTGAGGATAAGAGTAAACATTGTATCCTAAACCTCCATTACTTTGATCACCAAATAACCTGCTGTTTGCCAGCTCCCAGCCTTCAATTGGACTCATTCCATCCTTATTATAAGAGCTTGTTAAAGCTCCATAATGTGTTTCTAAATAATGTGCTGGGTCTGTAATAGTATTATAGCGCTGCAGAGCCTGCACGTTTCCGCCGTATTTCGCATCAAAAGTAATAACAGCACCACGTCCTTTTTTTGCTTGTTTCGTAGTAATCATGATAACTCCATTAGCCCCTCTTGCTCCATATAATGCATTTGATGCAGCATCTTTCAAAACTGTCATTGACTCAACATCATTTGGATTCAGATTGCCTAAGTCTCCACTATAAGGCGCACCATCTAAGATAATTAAAGGATCAGTACCAGCATTTAAAGAGCTGAATCCTCGTATCTTAATTTTCGCTGTAGCACCCGGAGCACCATTATCTGAAGTTAATTGCAAACCTGGTACAGCGCCTGCTAAAGCATTTGTAACACTTGTAACCTGTGACTTGGAAAGCTGCTCTGTATCAATAACTTTTGCAGAGCCTGTAAAGGCTGATTTTTTAGCTGTACCAAACGCTACAACAATAACCTCATCAAGCAATTCTGCATCGGTCTGCATAACAATTCTCATACTTGATTTTACTGCCACCTCTCGTGTATTCATACCAACATACGAAACAATAAGAGTTGCATTTGTAGGAGTAGTCAAAGCAAAATTACCCTCGAAATCGGTAATTGTTCCTTGCGATGTTCCTTTGATTAGTATAGTCGCTCCAATAACCGGTTCTCCGGCTTCATCCACTACTACCCCTCTTACCTGAGTTTGAGCAGTTACTATCCCGATACTTATAAAAAGCAGGGACAAAAATAGCATTAGTTTTCTTTTCATAAAAATTCTACTTTTAAATTACACTTACTATTAATATTCACTTTAATATTTACTTAATTTTTGTTTCATGATTGAGCGGGTGAAGTGGCGTGTTAATACCGTTCACATTTAAAACGTTTTACTATAACTCTACTGATGATTCATAAAATCAGGAAAGAATTTCATTCGTATTATCTTTGTTTTTTCATTTTGTGGGATGAAGACTGATGACGAAAGTGTGAGTTTAAAATCTTTCGGTGTTAACTTCTCAGTTCTAATCAACTAATCATTTTTTATCTCGTTTCTGTTATTTAAAAATCAATAGACATCGCAAATATAAATTAAATTACGACACAAGCATCATTTTTAACTATAAATCTTGAATTAATTGAATTGAGAAACAAATTTTAAGCGACAAAGATAATCTTTTTTTATAACATAATGACATAAAACGATGCAATTTTAATAATATTGCTTTTTTTATCTTGCAGTACACTAACAAATACCCCACTAAAAGTCCTCCTAGACTTCAAATAGATTATTTGATCAGATCAGCAGAAAAGGGTTTATATTTTTGCTTATTTTATATTAGTGTAGCTTAAACATTTAATATAGGTAGTAGAAAAAGAAACTTTTATACCTATTTGTATATAGGTGAGAAAATATAAAAATAATTTCAATAAAAGGCTGAAACAATGTTCGGATTGACTTTTAATCAAATATAAACAAGCATCGATATAAATTGATGCAATGTTTGACTCCTATTAATTGATAAATGTTTTTTATTCCGCCCATGCAGGGCTCTGTTGTCAGTAGGAAAAACACACCGAGGTTTCACCTCGGGCTGAAATATATCAGCATTGCAGGTTTCAAAAACACAAAATAAAAAATTAAAATCAAAGATCCAACTTGCATTTATCGCTCTGCAAGAGCAGTATATTTCAGCCCAATGGCATCGCCTTAGGTTAAAATGAAAGCCTCTCTCCTCTTTAGGGGATAGGGATGAAAAGTTGAAAATCAATAAACTCTGACTTTTAGAAGTGAACTCACCTTTTAGTTTATCAAACTTTTCTCTTTCTTTTTTGATAGTCCTAAAGAGTTATAAACAAGCATCGATATAAATTGATGTAATGTTTGACTACTATTATTGATAAATGTTTTTTATTCCGCCCATGCAGGGCTCTGTTGTCAGTAGGAAACATACCCCGAGGTTGCACCTCGGGCTGAAATATATCAGCCTTGCAGGCTTCAAAAACACAAAATAAAAAATTAAAATCAAAGATCCATCTTGCATTTATCGCTCTGCAAGAGCAGTATATTTCAGCCCAATGGCATCGCCTTGGGTTAAAATGAAAGCCTCTCTCCTCTGCGCCCTGTAAGGGCAACATAAAGAGATATTTATTAAACCATTAAAATAAAATGTTATATCTTTGATTGAACAGTATTATTCAACCCTAATTTTAAAGAAACATGGCACAATCATTATCTAAATTGTATGTTCACATTATTTTCCGTGTTAAAACAACATTTCAATAAATAAAAAAAGAAGATCAAAAGGAATTATATTCCTATATCGGGTCTATAATCAAACAAAAGAATCAATCCCAATGGTAATAAACGGTGTGGAAGATCACGTGCATGTGTTATGTATAATGTCAAAAAATATAGCCCTTGCTAAATTAGTTGAAGAGATAAAGAAAAATAGTAGTCGTTGGATAAAATCAAAAAACGATTACTATAATAAATTTGCATGGCAAGGTGGTTATAGCGGATATTCTGTTAGTGCATCTCTTCATGATAAAACAAAGAAATACATTGAAAACCAGGAAGAACATCATAAGAAGATGACATTTAAGGAAGAGTTAGTGTTATTCTTAAAAGAATACGGTATAGAATATGATGAAAAACATTTATGGATATGTGAGGGGTGAAGTGCAGGAAAACGAAGCAACCCCGAAAGCATCGGGCTAACGTTGCGCGTAATTGAAAGTGTTAAATAAATAACCCCCTCGCAGGAACTCTGCGAGGGGGAAAAGAATAAACAAGTCTTGATATTAATAATTAGTCTAATGCACGGTTGTAGTTATATTCCCTATAAGGTGTAAAATATGTCCAACGATTACCGAACTCAGGCTCGAGTGTAATTGCCATTGCAGATGCAAAATTACCTCCTTTGCTAAAGCTGTTCCTGACCAGCTTCTCATTATAACGTTTTTTATCAGGCCAGTCGAAACCTTCGCCCCAAAGCTCAACAGCGCGATACATTTTTATTTCAGATAGAAGTTCGCTGCCTGTTGCATTACACGTATAAGAGGCATCTCTCCCGCTGTTTTTTATCAATGCATTCATAGCTGTTTGTGCTTTGATATCATTATTTGGAACTCGTTTTGCTTCTGCTTCTGCTTCTATGAGATACATTTCGGCAGACCTGAAGTGGTTGATATAGCCTACCCCAATTTCGCCCTTTATAGAAAATTTGAAATTCATATAAGCTGCTATTTTATGGCTGGCTACCATGGTAGGATGAGATTGTCGTACTACAGTCGCATCGGCCGGCTTTAAGTCGCCATTTACCATACTGTAGTCATACAAACCCCCATTTAGAAACATACTTTTGCGAAGGTCTGTATTTGGAATCTTGTCATATAGCTCTTTACTTATACATACCGGGTATGAACGAACTATAGAAGTGTTGGCATCATAAGCCATAAAGGAATGGAAACCATAGAAATAAAGAGTTTGGTCGTCACCTCCATAGCTTCCCCATATCCATTCATTGTTTGGCACACTAAAACCTGCAGTATAGTTTGCATTTGACATCAATGGATAGTTGGCTCGTGCTTCTACTGCTTTTGAAGCAGCAGTTGCATAATCTTGACGATTTAGAGCCGCTCTGGCATAAATTGCATTGGCAACATCAATATTGGGCTCCCAAACATCGTTTCTTTTCAATCCACTTGATGTAAAGAGACTAATGGCTAGATCAAGATCTTTGTAAATTTGCGCATAAATATCTCCCGAGGATGACAATGGAACATCGATTTCTTCCATATTTTCTTCGGTTTTAAGTACTAAGCCGTTATTTCGTTTTAAAACAGCTGTGCCGTTGTTGCTGTCATCCCATCTTACACAATAGAATTGAACGAGCTGGGTATAGCAATAAGCTCGGTAGGTTAATGCCTGTGCTTTAATGAATTGACGTTCCTGTTCGGAGCCGGTCGCTTCATCAACATTTGCGATTATAGTGTTTATATTTCCTATTAATTCATAATAGTAGAACCACGGAAAGCCATTATAGGTAACACTATTACTGTTTTCTAAATAAGTAGAATTCATTACTGTACTCCAGCCGGTGAGATGTGGACGACTAAAATTTTCTCCGGTATATTCCCCAAATAAGAATTTAATAGTTCCTTCTCCGGCAAAAGGCTGTCCGAAATCACTATATTGATTAACCATTAGCCTTGCTATTCCGTTTAACGCTTGTTTGGCGTTATCGGTTGTTTCAAATATTGTTTTTGCTGATGCTGAACTAGTTGGCACTGTATCCAAATAATCATCTGAACAACCTATTAATGTTGCTACAAATATCAACACTAATAACGCAGTATTCTTAATATTTTTCATATATAAATCCTTTCTTTAAATTAAAATTGAATATTTAGCCCCAATCCCCCTACTCGTGCAGGGACATAAGCATTATATGTAACCCCACCAAATGATTGTTGTGGGTTAAGTCCCTGCATAGTGGTGAAAATAGCAAGGTTATCTACTGACATTGTTAAATGTAATGCGCTTAATCCTATTCTGTTTACCAGATTTCGAGGCAGAGCATAGCCCAACGTTACGTTCTTGATTGTAAAATAATCAGAACTCATGATAAAGCGTGATGAGGTTGCGTTATTAAAGCTACTTTGAGTAGTGTTTAAAGCAGGCATGCCATTTTTATCTATGCCGGTTCCCGCTTGTTCCGGTGTCCAAGAATTAAGTAAATCTTTGTGCAATGCACTAACTGATGTCCCTATCGACATTAACGACATATATGAGTTATCAAGCATTTTTCCTCCAAGTTGATAGGTGAACAGGGCTGAAAGTGATAAGCTTTTCCAACGTAAAGATGAGGAGAAAGATCCATAAGATTTTGGTATTGCACTGTCAAAATAATCTTTTTTAGCAAAACTGGTATTATACACATAAGCCTGACCGTCAATTATTGTATAGTTTTTACTTTCTAATTCTAAACGATCTTCGTCAGCTCCTGTTGATACACCTGTTCCATTATAATCTGGCTTTTTTATATAGTAGGTTTTGTCATCTAACCTATACAAAGACCGACCGTTGCTTCTTTCAATTCCTTCGAATGCGTATAAATAGAAGTCATATATGCTACGTCCTTTCATGTATTTTCGTACACCGCTTTCGTATCCTTCTTCACCAAACTCGGCTGGGAGTTCTTTAATTTTATTGTTTAATAAATTGAGGTTGAAACCCAGATTCCAAGTCCAATTTTTTGTTTGCACGATATCTAAATCTGCTCCGATTTCGAATCCTTTATTAGACATTGACCCGAAGTTCATTGTTTGGACAGGGTTAATAGCAGAAGGAGTTCCACCTATTGACATAGGTCTGTTAACATCAAACAATAAATCTTTGGAGGTTTTGTCGAAATACTCAACAATTAAATTTAAACGATTGAAATATCTTCCCTCCAAGGCAACACTCATAGATTGAGATTTTTCCCAGCTAATGTCTGTTGCTTCATTTTGAGTTTTATAATAAGCCCCCTTGCCTCCATTTTGACTTGACCCATAAAGGCCCATGTATGCATAGTAACCTACTCCACCATCTTGGCCTACTTCGCCATAAGCTGCACGGAACTTCAAGTTATTTATCCAATCATATTGTTTGATGAACTTTTCTCGAGATAATACCCAACTACTTCCAATTGACCAAAAATTACCCCAACGATAATCTGGATGGAAGCGTGAAGAACCATCACGTCTTACCGCTAACTCAGCAAAATACCTGCTATCATAATTGTATGAAAAACGACCAAGATAACCTTCTGTTCTATAATCTACTGAGTATCCGTTAATAGAAGTGTTTGTGCTAAAATTGGATAGCTCCATTATATTTGGAAGTTTTTCGTCTTGCTTATAAATATAGGTATATTGATAATTATACCAATAGTTTTCATGACCTGCCAAGATTTCGATGTTGTGAATACCGTTAAACGTTTTTTTCCACAGAAGCATCTCCTGCATAGTATAGTTTTTGTAAAGATAATCCACTTGATTCATGCGTCCTTTACCTGCACCGTCACCAATTGTTGAGTTGTTGTAAGTGCTATTAGAGGTTGTGCGATTATTCATATTACCATTAACTTTGAATGTGAAATCTTTTAAGAAATAGATTTCAGCAAAAGCACCACCGTCGCTTGTGTTACGAATCGTCCTATCTTTATTAAGTTCAGACTCCCAAATAACGTGACGATTAGTATATTGTGTACGTCCGTATTTTCCACCTCCATCGTATTGTTTTTCTCCATTTTCATCGAGTTCATATTCGCCTGTTTCAGGATTATGTAAATGGACTGGATAAATAGATGCCATATTACGAGCGTACATAAAAGGATTTATAAAGGAAATGCTGCTTCCGGTATCGGCAGTCATGCTGCTGTAACGCTGATGTGATGTTGATAGATTCAATCCGACCTTAAGCCAGCTTGAAGCCATTGACGCAATATTAGCACGTCCTGTAAAACGTTCACCCGATGAGAATTTCATAAATCCCTCCTCGTCCAAATAACCCAACGACATGAAGTAAGTAGTTTTTTTTGTGCCTCCTGTTGCATTTAAGTTATAATCTTGCCTCAATCCGGTACGTTCCATGTCTTTATACCAATCTAAATCATCGATATATCCGGGTTTGATTTGTGCGTCATTAACCATTTTTCCATTCGCATCGAACAAGTTATCCCATGACTTATTAAAGATATTGTAATTTTCACCTACGTCGGCTTTCACAAGATCTACTACACCGGGATTGGCATCTGTCCACGTATTATAGGTTCCCGGGGCAGCATCGGTAAACTTGGAGTTGCGGCGTGCCTGCCACTGTGCTTCCATTAATTCTCTTGGGTTAAGTCGATCATAATCTTTTGTAGCTCGTTGATAAAAACCTTGCTTGATGTCTCCAGTAACTTGAAGTTTTTCCTCTCCGATTTTTCCAGATTTAGTTGTAATTAAGATTACCCCATTTGCTGCACGGTTTCCATACAATGCCGCAGACGATGCATCTTTTAGCACAGAGATGGATTCAATGTCATTAGGATTAATATCAGAAACATTTCCTCCCATAGGTACGCCATCCACTACAAATAAAGGTGTGTTAGAACCTGTAATAGAGTTAAATCCTCTTATTCGAATAGTAGCTTCTGCTCCCGGTTCTCCATAGGAGTTGTTAACCTGCACGCCAAGAGCTTGTCCTTCTAATGCGGCTGTTGCAGAGGCAATAGGACGTTGAGTGATTTTTTCTGTTTTCACCTGTGCCACGGCACCTGTAATTGCTTCTCTGCGTTGCTGTCCATACGCTACCACAATTAATTCATCAAGCTGTTCACTATCCGAAATTAAAACAACATTGAGATTACCTGCTACGGCAACTTCCTGTGTTGCATATCCAATATAGGATATTACCAAAGTACCATTTGTGGGAGCCAACAAAGTAAAGTTACCATTGAAATCGGTAACTGTGCCTTGCATTGTTCCTTTAATCAGAATTGTAGCTCCAATAACCAGTTCTCCAGCTTCGTCTACAACAACCCCTTTGACGGTAGTCTGGGCTGTTGCTATCCCGATACTTATAAAAAGCAGGGACAAAAATAACATTAGTTTCTTTTTCATAAATGCGCTAATTTTTTAAATAAATAACACGTTGATTTTTGATTGAAGAAATATTCCTTAGGCAGAAATGTTTTGCATAGTTCACCATCCTTATTTCATATAATAAGTATTAACACAAATGCAAATGTAGCATAAATTTTGACATGCAAGCACATTTTCAAAATATTATTTAAATTTATTTTGCATTTATTATTTGCCTTCTGTATATTTATTTTGTAAGAGACTACTAAACACAAGCATTTATCACCTTTTTATTGTTTATATGTTTCTTTTCGATAGCCTTATAGGGTTTAAATAACACTTATATTATGATTAAAAATAATAATAGTGATCAAATTATAGATATATTAGATAGATTTAGTCTTTAATAAATAGTATATGTTAAATATATATAATCGCGCTTTACGACTTTATTATCGTAAAAAAAAGTGCTCGTTTAATGATTAAAACAAAGGCAATAAATCATCGATATTGGTGCTTAAAATTCACTTGCTGAAACTTAATATTTAACAGTTTTTGCACCACATGCAAGAAACTTGCACTAGTTGAAAATTTATTGAATTAAATGCAACGATTTTGCATCAGATGAAAAATCGGTTCTTTATCAGGTTTTACTCTTTTTATATTTTCATAATTCCAGTTTACCTATAATTTGAAGGCATTTTCTTATATTTGCATCCATGAAATCGATTTATAAATCAGATACCCTGGAAGTGTTTACTCCTGATATATCAGGATTAGAACTGCCTTTTACTCCTGATATATCAGGATTAGAACTGCCTTTTGTGGGAGGAATTGTTGCAGGATTCCCCTCCCCTGCCGATGATTTTGTATACGAAAGCATCGACTTAAACAAACTAATAGTTAAACATCCGGATGCTACTTTCTATGCCCGCGTACGCGGACAATCAATGACTGGCGATTTTACTGAAGATGATTTGTTGGTGATAGATCGTAGTGTGGAGTGGACAGACAATAAGATTGCTCTCTGCTATGTAGAAAATGAATTTACACTGAAAAGATTGAAAGTAGAAAATGGTAAATGTTTTTTAGTCCCTTCGAACAGCGATTTTCCGGTAATTGAATCCCTTCGAACAGCGATTTTCCGGTAATTGAAGTAAACGAAGATAACAATGTTACTGTATGGGGAATTGTTACTTTCTCTATAAAAAGTCATTGAAAGAGACCATTCAAGCAAAAGACTAAACAGACTAAAGAAAAATGTACGCACTGATAGATTGCAATAACTTTTATGCCTCGTGTGAACGGGTTTTCGACCCTTCACTGAATGGTAAACCCATCGTGGTGCTGAGCAATAACGATGGATGTGTGATTGCACGCAGTAACGAAGCTAAAAAACTGGGGATTCCTATGGGTGCTCCCGCATTTCAGTACCAACCCGTTTTTCGTACGCACAACGTAAAAGTATTCTCTGCCAACTTCCATTTATATGGCGATATGAGTCACAGGGTAATGAATATTTTAAGCACTTATAGTCCAACAACCGAAATATACTCTATCGATGAGTGCTTTCTATCGCTTCATGGAATGAAGATAAATCTTCACGCTTATGGTAAAGAAATGGTGGATAAAGTAACCAAATGGACAGGTATACCCATTAGCGTGGGGATAGCTCCAACCAAAGCCTTAGCAAAAGCAGCTAACCGAATAGCAAAGAAGTTTCCGGAAACCACTAACAATGTATATGTGATAGACAGCGAAGAAAAAAGAGTGAAAGCACTCAATTGGCTTCCTGTGGAAGATGTATGGGGAATTGGGAGACAAAATGCAAAAAAACTATATGCCAAAGGCATCAAAAAAGCACTCCAATTTACGAACCTATCTGAAAGTTGGGTACTGAAATATATGACGGTAGTGGGGCTTAGACTGCAAAAAGACTTGAAAGGAATTCCCACTATTGAGATGGATTTAAAGATACTGAGACCTATTACTACAAGTCAATTCAACTGAAACTCCCTTTCTCCACCTCTTCATCGTTGGAATTGGCAAGCTTCGCAGTGATGGGTTTGAAACATATATTCCGCGATAATCTACATTACAAAAAAGCAGGAGTAACACTTTCTCATTTTGTAGATGCTGACTGCCACCAACCATCCCTGTTTTTCAATTCCAATCCAAAACATCAGGAACTGATGAAAGTGATGGATAAAATAAATGATGCCGCTCACTCTAATGTAATCCGTCTGGCAAGTATGGACAAAAAGACCTTTAAGATGAAGCAGGAACATCTTTCACCGGCTTACACCACCAATATAAAGGATGTGTTGGAGGTGAGGGTTGGTGAGGGGTAGGCAATAGCGGAGTGAAATTATTTTAAACAATTCAGTCAAAAAGTGTAACCCGAGATCGAAAGGTTCTATATAAAAAATATACTTATTTATAAAGCAATATTAACTTCAACAAATTAATTTAAACTCAACAAAATGAAGCATTTATTTCTTCTTGTTTCTCAAGTTAATGAATTTACTTTTATATTCATGTCAGACATTCATTATCATGAAAAGAATGATGCTCCCAAAGCTTTAAACATGGCAATTGATACCATCAATACAATGAATCCCGATTTAGTGCTAATTGGGGGTGATATAATATATGATGCAATGCGTCAAACATCAGAAGAAGCGGAGGAGTTATCGACATCATTCCTTAAATCAATCGCACGGTTAAAGGCCCCGATATATTACGCGATTGGTAATCATGAACATTTTGGATTGTACAACAAGGACATTGAAGAAGATCATCCACTTTTCAGTAAAAAGTTTTATGAGAAGTATTTTGGCGATACCTATTATTCTTTTAATCACAAGGGGTGGCATTTTATCACCTTGGATAATATGGAAATCAATGATAGAGCATACATTGGTAAAGTTGATTCGATGCAAATGGAATGGTTGAAAAATGACGTGGAGAATCTTTCTGACTCAACACCAATTGTTATAATGGCTCACGTACCTTTAATAACTACTCTCTCACAGTATTATGGAGGTGGCGTTAGGGCAAACACAAATAAATTAGCTACAGAGAACACCCATGATGTGTTGAAGCTATTTAAAAATAAAAACCTAAAATTGGTATTGCAAGGACATGTGCACTATTTTGAAGCGCTGAATGTTTTGAACAAAACAATGTTCATTTCAGCTCCTTCTGTATCGGGTGAAGAAGGATTTATTAGAATAGATGTGAAAGATAATGACTTTGAATATCATTACATAGATTATGGGTTTGTTTCTCCAAAACAAAAAAAGTAGGCTTCGGCCTACTTTTTTGTTTGAAATATAATAAGATATGTTCCTATTGTATAGGTGCAGCATATTTATGCGCTACAATGACATTATCTTTTAGATAAGATAAATATCCAACACCATTGGCAGCAAAATCTATTGATAATTCATTAGCATCTGCTGATTCCAGTACTTTAGGAGTTGTCCAGTCTTGCGTGTCTTTGTCAATATGAACTACAGTTGGGAAGTTGTTTTCATTTCTATATAATAGGAATGGTACTCCAAATGGAGAAAGTGCCATATCGAAATTCGCATAACTACCAGTTGCTGCAACAATAGGATTACCCACACTTTCTATTTCCTTAGTAGCTGCAACGTATTTAATCACCCTGTGTTTCTCTGAAACATCTTTAACAATTTCTGAGATAGCTAAAAATATGTTTCCGTCAGCATCAACTGCTATATCAAAGTCTCTAAGAGATATTGAAGTTGCTTCAGGGTCAGCCCATTTATCAATTACAGTTTCCCATGTGTTGTTCGAATATTTATGAACCGATACTGAATTTGGTGTTACAGGATTAAATGTACCCAAATATACTGCATCACCTTTTTTAACCGTTACAACAAGATAAGCAGTAAGGTCAGCAGGTCTTCCAGGTACAGTATTATCTAATGTCCAAGCGTTGTTTTCGAAGAAATTAATAGATAACTCTCTTCGTCCTAAAGGACCTTTTCTTCCATCAAAAGTACCAGCTAACAGAAGTTTGTCGTCGTTTACAAACGAAAGTGAATTA
>CAJDXG010000022.1_pt1 | contig 15988 bp, 10 predicted proteins | sample 7391801 | NCBI WGS metagenome assembly CAJDXG01 (sample SAMEA7055713, study PRJEB34461) | soil metagenome | biome: terrestrial ecosystem; feature: Peninsula; material: soil | place: Antarctica | collected 2016 | reverse complement strand
GTTCCGGTAGTGCGCCAAAGGAGGGTACATGGATAAAAATGGAAAAAACGTTTACACCGGTCATAAATCTGGATAATAATCAGGCACTTGGAGTTTGGATAAAGGGAGATGGCAACGGACAGCTTCTTAATTTCAGGACTGGTAACCCCGATCATGTTGGGTATCCCGGGGTCAGGGGAGATCATTTTGTAGATATTGATTTTATCGGTTGGAGATATTTTGAACTGGTTGAAATTGAATCCGAACGATTTAGTGATTACTTATGGGAGCCATATGTGGAAACCAGGGAAATTGTTGAAGGATTTAATGTTTATAATTCATATAAGGCTACTGTAGACATGAAAATTGTCGATAGGTTGCAGTTTTGGTATAATGATCTGCCTGCTAACAAGAGGGTTAATACTGTAATTGGCCCTGTTAAAGCTTTACCGATGGTTCCGATAACGATCATCAATCCATCGGTTACCATTGATGGGGAGACAATCGTATTTCCTGTAAAAATGGAGTCGGGCATGTATCTTGAATTGAAGTCAGACCATGAATGTATATTATACAGCCCTAAAGGGAAAGTTCTTCAGGAAGTATCTTTAAATGGTAAAGTGCCCGAATTAAAATCAGGCAATAATAGTGTGTCATTCTCATGCGAGGGAACAAAAGCAGTTAGTACACGCGTGAGTGTTACTGTAATCAGCGAGGGGAAGCCCCTTTAAAAGGAACGGTTACTGCAAATGGAATTCGGTTGCGGTGCAAATTCGGTTGCGTTGCAAAAAGACCAAATTTATGACTGATGTGCCATGCATTACTGCGTGGAAAAAACAAGTTCAGTGTACAATTATATTAGCTTTCGGACGATTTGTATCATTTTTTTTTAGTAAAGTATTTCTATCTTTGAGGTTGGAAAATATAACAAAAAATTAAAATAAATTATGAAAAAAATAACACACTATTTATTGACGCTGATCCTTCTTTTTTCTGTGAATCTCTTATTTGCGCAGAGACACGGAAGTGTGGAAGGAGTAGTTAAGGACGCTACCTCAGGTGAGTTTCTGCCTTATACCAGTGTAGCTCTTGTCGGTACCAGCCTTGGCACCATCACCCAGGCAGATGGCAGCTATACAATTAGTAATGTACCTGCTGGAAATTACTCCCTAAGAGTAAGCTTTGTCGGATACCAGGAGAATTCGGCCAATATAACAGTTGCAGCCGGAAAAGTTACCCGTCAGAATATGGAATTGTCCTTTACCAGCATCATGGGAGAAGAGGTTGTAATTACCGCTACAGCCATGGGACAGGTCAAAGCCATAAATACCCAGATAGCTTCCAATACCATCAAAAACGTGGTGTCTGAGCAAAAGATTCGTGAACTTCCCGATGCCAACGTTGCTGAAGCTCTGTCACGTCTTCCTGGTGTTTCTGTGAACAGGTACAATGGTGAAGCAGTTTCTGTTACGATTAGAGGAGTTGGATCCAATAGCATGTATGTAAATGGTATGCGTATGAGTGGCGGCCTCGGTGGTATATCCGCTTCAATGGTCGGTGGAATTGAGGTAAGTAAAGCATTTTTACCTGACCAGGATGCCGATGTGCTTGGGGGAACAGTTGATTTTAAGATGCGTGAAGCCAGATCTGGTTTTAACAAAGAGATCTGGGCGCGTACGGGTTACAATGGCTTTACAAAATCTTTTAAGATGCACGATGTATCTGCCCTGATAAGCAATCGTTTTTTTGATGATAAACTGGGTGTGATGTTAAGTGTGAACTGGGACCGGAAGGACCGGGGACGGGATGGCATAGGCGCGGATTATTCGTCAGTGGGAAGCTCGAAAGATGCTTATACAATCCTGCCCGTTAAAATTAATGCTGCGTACCTGACTCACACTGAAACTCTCAACGATCGCTATGGAGCTACTTTATATAGTGACTACCGGTTGAAAAACGGGAAACTCTTTGTGCAGTCATTCTTGAATTATGTCAACTCTGATGCCTTAACTCTCTCTAATTATTATTTTGATCATGCAACTCAATACTTAACGGAGACATATACGGACAAGTCATATAATTTACTTTCAGGTGTAGGGGGCGAACATAAACTCTTTAATCTCCTGGAAGTAGACTGGAATGCTTCATACTCAGTCGATGCTTCAAAATCGCCTGACCAGATGAGTTATATGGCGACTAATAATGCACTTACAGGAATGAACACTATTGACACCACCTCTACCATCAGAGACTGGATGAATCTTACTACTCACGACATGAATAGGACCGATGCCAATGTTATTAATCTTAACAAAAACGAATCTGGTGGAGATGAGGTTACTGCTAAACTTGACGTTAAGGTGCCTTTCAGCCTGGGCCAACAAGTTTCAGGTTACTTCAAAGTCGGGGGGAAATACAGGGACCTCAGTCGCTATAATGGGGCAAGTATGCGTTTTGGGGAAATAAGGAGAGATGGAACACAGAAATTGGGTGTTTATGCAGTGGAGCGACTCCCTGATTACAACTGGACCTATTCGAGTACCGGGTTCATGGGGCATCAAGTTTTTGCTTTACCTGAAAGTGAGTGGGAACAAGATTTTACAGCCATGGATGACACGAAAATTTATTTTCCCGCTGATATGGATAAGGTCTCCTTTATTGCTGAAACTGTTTCTGATAAAATGGATGAGTCGGTTGTTGCAGAGGTGGATGATTTCAAAAGCACTGAGATATTCCTGGCTGGTTATGCCATGGCAGAATTTAATGTGGGCAATTTAATAACCTTTACTCCGGGTGTTCGCTATGAAGAGAATACCTATGAGACCACTGCCAAATACTTTGCCAGTAGCATTCCATATGGTCCGCGTCACAACCAGGGTGAGATGTATGATACCACAGGAAAAAATACTATAGACAGACTGTTTCCAATGATCCATTTGAAGGTTAAACCCACCAGCTGGTTTGATATTCGCCTGGCATATACCGAGACCGTTTCACGTCCGTATTATACAAGTATAAGCCCGCGTTATTACCGTTCCATATATTTTGATCTTAATAAGGGAAATATGAAGTTGAGACCTCAGATCAACTATAACTATGACCTTTACCTGTCGTTCTACCCCAATAAGCTTGGGTTGTTTACCGCTGGCGTTTTCTACAAGAAAATGGTGGACCAGGTGCTGGACTATACTGTCAGGATAATGGATCCTGCGGATTATGATCTTACCCCTGCTTTCAAGGGAAAGAACCTGACCACTCCCATCAACAACGATACCCCCGGATACGTTAGAGGTATTGAAATAGACTGGCAGACCCAGTTTTCCTACCTGCCCAAACCTTTCAACGGAATTGTGCTGAATGCGAACGTTACCTATATGCAGTCTGAAACAGCTTATCCATTCTATACTTTTCAAAATATATCCATTCCGGATCCACCCTACAGGATTCAGGTTGGAGAAAAGGTTACCCGGGATAACAAAATTACAGGGATGCCGGATTGGATTGGAAATGTGTCGCTTGGATATGAAGCAGGTGGTTTTTCCGGACGAATCTCTGCTTACTACCAGAGCCGTACAATTACCAGGGCCGTTGCAAGTGATATTTCCACGGATAAGGATCGTGACAAATTGTTGCGATTTGACCTGCAACTTTCTCAGAAACTGGCGAAGGTTCCCGGACTGACTTTTTATTTGAATGTGAACAACCTGACCAACAATGTTGATGCCATGATCCTTACTCACCATCCTGACCGGTTTGGAAGTAGAGAGAAATTTGGTACGGCTGCAGATATTGGAGTTCGTTATAAGTTTTAATATTTGTAGATGACATGCCTATGAGCGGAGGCTTCGGTGGCATATCCGCTTTCATGATCGGTGGAATTGTTGTAAGCAATTCATTTCTGCCTGACCAGAATGACGATGTAATGGTTGGAGCTGTTGGCTACTGGAAACTGGAATTATAGGTGTCGCTTTTTCTCCTTTATTATTCGGTTGTTTTGACGTGCTGGTATCCTTTCAGAAAGTTTATTACGTTGGTTTACACAATTATCTATTTATTATCTATTATGCACTTCCGTCGGATCTGACTATCGCTCAGACCTTGGATGACTGCTCTTAATTAATAAAAAGTTCAGTCTGCTGGTATTTTTATATATTTATGCCTTGTATATAATTGTTTCTAAAATTTTTTAAAGAAGAAACAACTAAAGTATATCAATATGAAGAGACTACTATCTGCTTTAGGAAATGGTGTTATCATCCTCCTTCCACTATTCCTGGTAAACTGCACACAGCAAACCGGAGTTAGCACTGAAAGCGTTTTCGGAGACAGCCTTTATTTGGCAAATGTACCAGCCCAACCGGGAGAGGAAACCTGGAAATTTATAGAAGACTTGAAATCTCCAATGTGGGTAAAGCATGACTGGGAACTTGCAATAGCAGGTGAGGGTCAGGCTGACCTTTCGCACGGCATAATCATAAAAAAGAATTTTCCTGACCCTGACGGCCGTCTTCAAACTGCCTGGACCGATCTTGATGCATTTTTATTGGCGGGAGGCAATTCTTCGGGTGAAGGTGAATATGTTATTGAGTCTGTATCAGCTGCTGGATTTGGGGAAGAGGAATTCAGACTGGAAATAGGAAAAGATACATGCAAGATCCATGCAGGCGATACTGAGGGTATCCGCAGGGGTATTTTCTACATGGAAGACGAGATGCTTCGCTTACGAGCACCATTTCTACCAGTCGGAATGATAGAAAAAAAACCTGCTATTAAGCGTCGTATTTCCCGGTGCTTTTTCGGCCCCATTAAAAGGCCACCGGCAATGCGCGATGAGTTAATGGATAATGTCGATTACTATCCGGAAAATTATCTTAACCGCCTGGCACACGAAGGGGTCAACGGGATGTGGCTTACCATTGAGTTTCGCGATTTGGTTTCCACAAGATTTACCCCTGATAACGGAAAAGATGCGGAAAAACGCTTGGGAAAACTGAGTCAGACAGTAGAAAAATGCCTGCAATATGGGATAAAAACTTATATTTTTTGTATTGAACCCAGAGGCTGGGAACCTGACGATCCTGCACCAAAGAACTTCCCTGAATTGGGGGGACATAATTTAGGAAACAGATATCTTTTCTGTCCGCTGGGTAAAGAATCGGATGAATATCTTTATGAATCGGTCAATAAAATCTTTAAATCAGTTCCTGAACTGGGAGGTATGCTAAATATTACTCACGGAGAAAGACCGACAACCTGCCTGAGTGCAGTTTCTTCCTTTAGCGATCATACAGGCAGAATTAATTGCCCGCGATGTAAGGACAAAGAGCCATGGGAAATACTCTATGCCTCATTGTCATCGATGCAAAGAGGGATGCATGACGTTAACCCTAATGCCGAACTTATAAGCTGGTTGTATATGCCACAACCCCAGAGATTCTACCCCGGAGATGTGTATAAATTGGGTAATTGGGTTTATGATCTTCCAGCACACACTCCTGAAGGAGTCATCCTTCAGTTTAACTTTGAATCAGGAGTTGAAATTGAAGCGTTTGGCAAAAAAATGGTGGGTGGGGACTATTGGATATCAAAACCCGGCCCCAGCGACAGGTTTGAAGATATGGCGAATATTGCACGGGAGAATGACACACGGATGTCGGCAAAAATACAAACCGGAAACTCTCATGAAGTGGCAACAGTTCCATTTATTCCTGTACCTTCCCTTTTGTATCAAAAGTTTTCAGCCATGCAGAAGCTGGGTGTATCGCATACGATGTTATGCTGGTATTTTGGAAATTATCCAGGGCTAATGAATAAATCAGCCGGATTATTATCCATGAATGATGTTGCCGGCGATGAGGAAAGATTTATGAATCAGTTGGCGTCGATCTACTGGAAAAAGAAAGATGTGCCTGAAGTGGTTGAAGCCTGGCGGCATTTTAGCAAAGGATATGAGAATTATCCTCTAACCAATCATTTTCAATATTATGGGCCTATGCATGACGGTCCGGTATGGCCTCTGTTGCTCAAACCTGCTGATGCTCCTTTGACGCCAACATGGCAGATAGGTTCAAGTGCAACCCTTAAACCGTGGCCTCCGAGCGGCGACAGGGTCGGCGAATGCATCGGAGGAGTTCTGTCACTTGAAGAGGTTGTGGAACTTGCCCACCGTATGACAACATCATGGGATAAAGGCCTCCAAATATTTGAAAAAATTGAATCAAATTATTTGAATGATAAGGAAAGAATATTGGATATTGGAGTTGCAAAAGCTTTAGGGATACAATTCCGAAGCGGTTACAATATTCTGAATTTTTATATGTTGCGTGAAAAAATGTTACGGATGGATGGCAGGGAAAGGTTAGGTATATTGAACCAACTAACGGATATTATAAAAGAGGAGATAGCTCTTGATAAGAAATTGCTGGTCCTTTGTAAAAATGATTCGAGACTGGGCTTTCATTCAGAGGCTGAGGGATATAAATATTTTCCTGAAAAAATTGAATGGAGGATAGCAGAGCTGAATAAAGTTCTGGAAAATGATGTGCCTGTCTTTAAAAAACACATCAAAAAGGGTGAACTTTTATTTCCTGAATATACAGGCAAACGTCCAGAAGGGGCAGTTGCAAATTGCATAAAAACCTCGGATGTTAACCTAAACGGTAACATTCAGATACCTTCAGAGCTTCAATGGCAGGAGTTGAATGAGGGTAAAAATAATACTCAGCTGCAATGGGCATCAGCAAGAGATTCCGAAGCAATCTACATTTGGATAACTGAAAAATTGCCAACGAGTCAAGAGTCGGGAGATAATCAGATTGCCAATGTGGAAGTAAAGGTAGAACCCATGAGGCTTTATCCTGCTTTCCATTTTTCATTCACTAAACTGACAGAACAAAATGCAGTCGAACCTATACGAAACCTGGGGTATTCATTAGTTTATACTGCAGGATTCAGGGAAGTTGAAGCACAAGGGCAAAAGTATGTTGTTTCCAGGATACCCTTCAGTATTTTGAGGACAGATATGGAACAGTCCGATCCCGTGCGTGTTGACATCACTGTGCAGAAAAGCGGAGCAGAAAAGTGTTCCTGGCGTCCTGATAATCCGATTACACCGAGATTAGTTCTTGGAAGTGATAACCCGGCGGATTTGGGCTGGCTGATTTTTAATTGAGACAGAGTGATTTGCGGAAAAATCTATTAATGGCAAATCAATATTTTATGTTTTTGAAACGCCTTCACCTTCTTCACAGGTGCAGGCGTTTCGGTCTGCAATATATCCATTAACCTGCATCTGATTTCTGAATAGTTTTTATCAATCGGAATTTTTTAAACTTCGAGATCAGAAAATCAGAATATCTCAAAAATCCCAGGTCGGTTAAGTGTACTCCATCCACTGTCGCCTCATGATCCTCTCCGATAGCGCCTTTATTATCAATATAATATATATTTTTATATCCTTGCTTCTTCATTTTCTCAAACTCTGTTTTAAGAGCAAAATTCAACTTTTTAATGACATTTTTCGCTGAATCATCCAGGGAGGCTTTTTCAGCAAGAAGACGTTCGACAAAAACAATCGGTACAGACGGATGTTTTTTTCTTATTATTTCAACCAGAGGAATTGCATTTTTATGAATCTCTTCAGGGATCATGTTTGATCCGTCCATTACATATAAAGAAGCATCTATTTCTGAAAATAAATCCACTAAAGTACTTTCCATTTTCCCGTTTCCACTAAATCCAAAATTTAGACAATCCACATTCAATTTCCTTGAAATAATATTTGTGTGGGCCATGCCTGGTCTTGAAGCGCATCCTCCCTGTGTGATGCTGGTACCATAAAATACAATTGGTTTCCGGTTAGAGTGAAGAGCTTTTTCAATTTTACTTAAACTGTCAATTCCGATTTCAAGACTATTTACTCCATCATATAGAGGAAGATACATCCTGTATTCACGCACTTCCTCTTTCATATTATTTATCAGTAGGAATGTATTATTTTTCCCGGTTGGTCTTGCAGTATTGATATATTGCCATGCATTATTGATCTTGCAATAAAGATCAATGCCTTTTATCCCTGTTTCAGCCATGTGATTCATCTTGCTGTCATTATGGAGCTCCCATTTGACTGAAATGGATGATGAATTCGTAAGAAATCGCACGGAAATACCTGAGGATGATTTGGAAAGATCCCAAACGGGTTTCCTGACCTTATCTTTATATGATAATGGAAGACGATCATAGGTATTTTCTTTAACAGAATCTATAAACGCCACTCCTTCAATCAAAAAATAATCTTTATCATAATACTTAAATTTACTGTCTGTTTGAGGAATGACATCCTGAATATAGATAAAAGTAAAAAGACTTGAGAGAACTAAAATTATCGTTTGCCGAACCATAGGATATGCAGTTTAAGTAGGATATGTTCCTGAAAATTATTGAATAATCAGTATTTTTCGGGTATTTAAAATATTCATTTATGACAAAGAAAAAGAAAATTTCCGAGAAAGAAAACACGTCAGAGTAACCATCTTTGCCAATACAATTTTTAAGGCCATCCAGAATAAAATTATCAATATTCCGCAAATAAAAAAGGAGAAATTGCCAAAGTACTTTATGGCAATAACAGGGAAGATTTTCTTTTTGGATTAAGACAAGAATTACAGAGTTATCATTTGGAACATGGTTACAAAAGAAGTCTAATACAATCCGCCGACTGAATACTTGTTACTGGATAAAATAGGAAAGCTTAAAATGGTTTAGGGAATTAGAGAAATATAACTAAATTTGATTTAAAACCAGAAGACGTTGGATTAACAACTCATTGATAATGAGTAATTAAACTTGTCATTATTCAGAAACAATATCATGTCCTTTGGCTTAAAAAACGGAGGAAGTAGCATGATAAAATGTATCTTCACCCTATTTCTAGAGAATTATTAATTTTAAACCCAAATTAAAAACAAATCCCAAGGTGAAAACAATAATAATTATTTATCATTAAAATATTATACCATGACAAATAGAAGAAAGTTTATTAAACAAGTGGCTGCTGCGGGAATTGCCAGTAGTATTCCATCAGTACTTTTTTCACAACAAAAACCTGCTAAGAATATGATATGGGCAAATCAGCTCAGTTTAAATTATAACAGGAGTGATAATCCTTCAGAGGGGTACAAAGATCCGAACTTTGAATCAAAGGATTGTAGCGAAACATGGCAGTGGGCACGTCAGGACTGGCCTTTTGTACGCTTCGATGATTCAGTTTGGGATACTTTGTTAAATGAAATGGCAGCTGTTGGAATGAATATGGTAGTTCTTAATATTGGGAGTAGTATTCAATATGAAAGTCATCCTGAGATTTCTATTAAAAATGCATGGTCACATGAAAAATTAAAATCTGAGCTTGCAAAATGTCGAAAATTGGGTATCGAGCCTATTCCTAAATTGAATTTTTCCGCTTGCCATGATCTTTGGCTGGGTAAATATTCCCGGATGTTATCTACTGACATTTATTATGATGTTTGTCGTGATATAATTAATGAAGTTTGTGCTCTTTTTGATTATCCGCGATTTTTCCATCTAGGCATGGATGAGGAAACAGCAAATCATCAAAGAAATCTTAAATATGCTGTAATTCGTCAATTCGATCTTTGGTGGGGAGATCTCTATTTTTTAATAGGACAAGTAGAGAAGAATGGCGTACGTCCCTGGGTGTGGTCTGATTATGCGTGGCACCGTCCGGATATTTTCTTCAAAAAGATGCCTAAATCGGTACTTCAAAGCAACTGGTATTATGGTTCAAGATGGGATTGGAAGGCGAAGGAAGAGCCTGGGGAAAAGTACCCCGAATGGAGGTCATACGTGAAATTATATAATGATTTAGAGGAACAAGGTTATGATCAAATACCTACGGGTAGTAATCATTCTAATGATGAAAACTTTGGAGCGACTGTAGATTATTGTAAGAAAACTATTGATCCATCACGACTTGCAGGATTTATGACTGCACCCTGGAGACCAACATTGCCTCCTTGTCTTGATTATCATAAAGAAGCAATAGCCCAGGTAGGAAGAGCTATAAAAAAGTTTTACTGAAATTCATTATAATATTGAGAGTGAAGTATGATTAAATCCACGAAGTGTGCTTTTCGCGGCTTATTGGCAGGATGGCACTCTGTGGAAATTGCACTGCAATGACGGGACTTTGCGGTTGATGACTGAGCCACCATATCTGGCTCGGAATGAAAAGGAATTACTCCTGCCCAAAGAAGTGATTGAAGCTGAGAAACCAAAGTAAATAGCTGAAACCAAAATAATAATGTACAAATGACAAATCGAAGAAAATTTTTCAAACAGATGGTGGTAGTTAGTATTGCCAGCAACATTCCTTCAGTTCTTTTTTCTATGCCTTTTGAAAATATCGGAGAACTTTCTTCCAACTGGCTGGATTTGGTATCACCAGGTTCTTTAGGCATGGATTCAGAAATTCTCAGAGAGATTGATAGCCTGATCGAAGAAGCAATCGGCAATTATATCCGCAAAAAGAAAAAATCACATTGGACACATTATTCGATCTGGCTTCGACAACAAAGGTGGCCTCTACAGCAACAGCGATGGCTATTGTAATTGATCAGGGAAAGGTTTCTCCAGATGATTTGGTAATAAAATATTTTCCTAAGTTTGGGAGCAAAGGTAAGGATAAGATTACCCTTCGACATCTTTTTACACATACATCCGGCATTGATGAGTACGGCGATGATGTCATAGGAACAAAAGAGTATTTGTTTGATGTGCTTTGCTCGCTTGAACTGATGTTTCCAGTTGGTGAGAAATATAGTTACAGTGATAACAATGCGCTGATGCTAGGGCATATCGTTGAAAAGGTTTCCGGGCAAAATCTACATGATTTTACGTTGGAAAATATTTATAAACCATTAGGAATGCTTGATACAATGTATAATCCGGATTTCGAACGTGTTGAAAGGACAGCTGCGACCGAAATGCGGGATGGCAAATGGTATAAAGGCATCGTCAACGATTTTAATACCTTTAATCTTGGCGGCATTGGTGGGGATACCGGAATATTCTCAACTGCACCTGATTTGGCTATTCTCTCTGCATTGTGGCTGGGCAAAGGAACATTCGTTAAAAAAGACGGTTCAAAAATCGTGCTTTTTAACCAGAAAACATATGAAAAGATGGTAGCGTCGAATTTCTTAAATGTCGGAGTCAGGGGACTGCTCTGGGACAAAAGATCAGGATGGTGGAATCGCCCATGGAACATGTCCCCGGATTCGATAGGTCACGGTGGATGGACCGGAACATCGATCTGGATTGATCCAAAATTGGACCTGTTCGTCGTTGTTTTGGGTAATCGCCGTCATCCATTCGGTAGAACCTCAAATATTTATCCTACAGTGGCAAGAATCGGAGTTGTTGCGGTTAATTCTATTCTTCGTAAAAACGAAAATCTGGAATTATATTATGCTCAGAAGATTAGAGATTCCAACCGCCCAGGGATTGTTCAAACTACATTGGAATCTTTGATAGGAAAAAAGATCGGGTTGATTATCTCTCATGAGGAGGTTAACAATCCCGACGGATTGCCAGCGAGGCTTAAAAAGAAAGGAATCGAAATTACCGCATTATACTATCCGGACGAATCAGCAGCAGTGACATCCGATGACCAGTACAGTCAGGTTGTTCCGGTATCAGTTAAAACAGATGCACATACAGGTGCACCGGTATACGCCTTAACCAGAGACTGTTTGCGGATTCTACCGCCGATGGTGCATGGTGCAGAATCAATCTTGTTCGGGTTGGAGGTCTCCACGGATTGCTCGGAAGATTCGTTCTGGTTTACCACCAGTGTTTTGGGTCATACACTTCAAAGCGCAGCAGACCATCGGTTGAATTATACGATTATTGAATTTCCGATCCCACTGGAAAACAAATTTATCGATTGCAAAGATTTGAAGGATAAACTCAAACCTTTTGGTGTTTATTCCAGGCAGGCAAGGCAATTTGGATTGACTTTTTGCGAGGTTGCGTCTAAAGTCAACGAGGAACAAGCATTAGAATTGAACATTAATTTTTTACCCGGAGATGCAATTTAGAATGAATTAATGCTTGTCAAAAAAACATTGAAAAATAAAAAGGCTAATAAATAATAACTGAGTACATAAATAATCAATATGGAGAGGAATATGAAAAAAAAAGTCGTTATTGTCGACCATCGCGAAGAAGGATTTGAAATGGAAAAGAAAGCTTTTGCAGAAGAAGATGCTGAGCTATTTATTTGTCTGTGTGATAGTGAGGACGAATTGATTGAAACGGTAAAAGATGCTTATGTGATTATCTTTACATATTCAAAAATTTCCGAAAAAGTTATTAAACATTTGACAAATTGCAAGTTGCTTATCAGGTACGGCATTGGATTAGATAATGTTGATATCAAAGCAGCATCGGAAAAAGGGATATATGTTTGCAATACGCCAAATTATGGAACATTTGCTGTGGCAGAACATGCGTTCTCTTTATTAATGTGTGTGAACCGTAAATTAACATTATTGGATCGTAATGTGAGAAATCATATCTGGGAAATGGGGAATATTCCTCCTGTTTATAGTTTAAGAAATAAAACATTGGGGATTGTGGGATTTGGGAGTATTGGCAGATATGTTTGCAAAATGGCAGTTGCATTTGATATGAAAGTAATCATTTACGATCCCTTTGTCGATGCCCGGACAGCTAAAGAATATATGGCGCAAATAGTTACTTTTGATGAATTAGTTAAAAGCTCAGACCATATTACCCTACACGCTCCGCTTACAGAAGAAACAAAACATTTGTTTAATAAAAATATATTTCAAAACATGAAGGATTCAGCAATCATCATAAATACCAGCCGGGGAGGGCTTATCAACCAAAACGATTTGAAGGAAGTGTTGAAATCCGGGAGGATTGCCGGAGCAGGTCTGGATGTTTTTGAAAACGAACCTGTTGATCCACATGATGAGCTTTTAATAATGGACAATGTTGTTTTAACGCCTCACCTGGCCTGGTACACGGAGGATTCAGTCGTGAATTTACATCAGGAAGTCATTGATGATGTTCGTAGGGTATTACGTGGTTATACTCCTCAAAATGCTGTAAATAAAGTATATAATTTATAAAAATAAAATCATGAGTATTAGCAATTACGACAAATTTATCTCCAGTATCAGAGCTGGTAAATTATGTAAAGGTATGGTTGTTACACTAAACGATCTTACAGTAAGTGAACTGGCGGGTGAAGTCGGATACGATTTTACCTGGATAGACATGGAGCACGCACCACTTACAATAGAATCAGTCATGCAACACATTATCGCTTTAAAAGGTACTGGATGTGCTCCATTGGTAAGAGTGCCCTGGAATAAGGCTGAAGTTATTAAACCTGTACTTGATCTTGCTCCGGCAGGTATTATAATCCCAATGGTTCATACCGTTGAGCAAGCTAAAGCTGCTGTGGAAGCTTGCCGGTATCCCCTAACAGGTATCCGTGGTTGTGGAGTGAGGCGGGCAAACAGGTATGGTCAAACGTCATTTTCTGATTATCTAAAAATATCAGAATCAGAGCCCATGGTAATAATTCAGATAGAGCATCTGGAAGCAGTGAAAAACCTGGATGAGATATTAAAAGTCCCCGGGATTGGCAGTATATGCATAGGTCCCGTTGATTTATCAGGCTCAATGGGTAAATTAAACCAACTTGATGACCCGGAAGTGAATAAGGTAATAGATGAAATTTGTAAAAAAGTACATGCGTCAGGATTACCTTTAGGTACTGCAGGAGGGCCATTGGAAGTATGGAAAAAACGAGGTATAAATTGGATTGCCCTGACTAGCGATTGTTCGGGTATAATTTTTCAGGCAAAAAGTATCTTGACGGATGAAAATTAATCTTCAACAATAGTTTCTATAAGTACTGATAAACAGACAATAACTCCGATGAGCTTAAACCAGACTCAGGGATCGGACTGTAACTATAAAATTACTTCATTATGGTGTTGAAAAATATTGATTGGATAATCATTATCGTATTTTTAATTATTTTAACCGCAATTGGTTTAATAGCAAGTAGAAAAGGTGGTAAGGATTCTGAAAGTTTTTTTCTTTCGGGGCGTAATATGCCCTGGTGGCTTTTAGGTATTTCTATGGTGGCAACCACATTTTCGATAGCCACACCGAACTTGATAACAGATATGGTGCGTGTCGGAGGGGTCGCAAGGAACTGGCTTTGGTGGTCATTCTTGTTATCAGGGATGCTGACTGTTTTTATTTATGCAAAACTGTGGAGTCGATCAAAGGTTTTGACAGATCTGGAGTTCTATGAGATCAGATACAGTGGAAAAGCAGCAGCTTTTTTAAGAGGATTCAGAGCAGTTTATCTTGGTTTTTTCTTCAATGTTTTAATTTTAGCAGGTGCTTCTCTTGCATTCATTAAGGTTACCGCTATTATGACAGACATAAATCCTGTGACTGCATTAATTGTTGTGTCTGCTATTGTTGTTCTTTACAGCACAATAGGCGGATTAACATCTATTCTCTGGACCGATTTTTATCTTTTCATATTTGCAATGTTTGGTGCATTTTTCCCTGCCTTTAAAGTTGTTAATTCAGCGAAGATTGGTGGAATGTCAAATCTCCTCAGCCACGAGGCATTGCAAGGTAAACTCAGTTTGTTACCTGATTTTTCAGACCCGGTTTTAGTAGTGACAATATTTATAATTCCTTTGACAATTCAATGGTGGGCTTCCTGGTACCCTGGTTCTGAACCGGGAGGAGGAAGTTTTATAGCTCAACGGATGCTTGCTGCAAAATCAGAAAGACATTCCGTAGGTGCTACTCTCTTTTTTAATTTTGTGCACTATGCAATCAGACCATGGCCCTGGATTATTGTCGCATTAGCATCTATAATTGTTTTCCCTAATATTGGTTCAATGATTGAAAGCTTGCCGAACGTTCCTGTAAAGTATATTCAAAATGATATTGCTTATCCGCTAATGTTAAAGGAATTTCTTCCCAGTGGAATTTTGGGACTAGTTTTAGCGTCGTTGGTTGCTGCTTATATGTCAACAATTTCTACACAACTTAATTGGGGAGCGTCTTATTTGGTTAATGACTTTTATGCAAGGTTTATTAGGCCAACTGCATCAGAAAAGGAAAGAGTAATGGTAGGGAGAATGTGGACTATTTTTTTGATGTTTTTCGGGGTTTTACTTGCCTTGTATTTGGATAATGCCTTGCAAGCTTTTCAGTATATGTTGATGATAGGAGCAGGAACAGGATTGATCTATTTGTTAAGATGGTTTTGGTGGAGAATCAATGCCTGGTCTGAATTATCTGCAATGATTGGCGTATTTATATTTTCAGCAATTATTATTGTTATTGAAAAATCCTTTTTAGTTCGTTTGGATAATAATATTGTTTTAATATTCGGTAATGAAATGGATCTGGCAGTCTGGGATGCACTCAAATTTGTTACGGTTGTTATCTTGAATACAATAGTCTGGGTAGTTGTAACTCTCTTAACAAAACCAAGCGATGAGAAAATTCTTATATCTTTTTATGAAAAGACCAGACCCGGCGGTCCGGGATGGAGGGATATTGCTAAAAAGGTTTCTTTAGTTAGTAGAGATATTCAGAAAGAATATAATATAGGCACTGGTTTATTATGTATGAGTCTGGGCTGTATAGCAGTTTTTGGTCTTCTATTTGCAATCGGGCATTTTCTATACGGGAATTTCATCTATTTTACCATAATGTTAGCGATTTCAATTATCGCAACTTTTATAATATATAAATTATGGGATAAATTATTTGATTAAGAAAATTCGCTTAATTCTGGTGCTTGATTTATTTACAATATTTCTCCATCTGTTCCTTTGCCTCAAATAGTCCAAAATGAAATGCTCTTTCAAAACAGAAACAGGCATTGCTTTTTTCTCCTAACTGAACCGCA
>CAJDXG010000019.1_pt1 | contig 16551 bp, 20 predicted proteins | sample 7391801 | NCBI WGS metagenome assembly CAJDXG01 (sample SAMEA7055713, study PRJEB34461) | soil metagenome | biome: terrestrial ecosystem; feature: Peninsula; material: soil | place: Antarctica | collected 2016 | reverse complement strand
TAACTGAAAGCAGGGCCTTTTCATAATTCATGGAGAGACCCTGTTTTTTTGTTTTTGTGCCTCCGCTTTACAAATTTCTTTAAATTTGTATCCCTTCCATTTTTAACAATACTAACAGGCGCTGTTCTATGGGCATTTTATCATTTTTCTCACGCGAAAAAAAGCAGGACCTCGACAAAGGACTTGAAAAGACGAAGAATAATTTTTTCGGGAAATTGTCTAAAGCCATTGTCGGGAAATCAGCAGTGGATGATGATGTTCTGGATAATCTGGAGGAAATTCTCGTTACTTCTGATGTTGGTGTGGAAACTACGCTGAAGATTATTGACCGGATACAGCAGCGGGTGTTGCGCGATAAATATGTGGGAACTTCTGAGTTAAACCAGATACTTCGCGATGAAATAACCGCTCTGTTGGGCGAACATGATGACACCGGACTAATTTCCGGTTTTGACTTTCCCCCGCGTGAAACCCCCTATGTAATTCTGGTTGTTGGAGTCAACGGAGTTGGAAAAACTACTACTATTGGGAAATTAGCCTATCAGTTTAAAGGGGCAGGCAAAAAAGTTATTCTGGGAGCTGCTGACACCTTCAGAGCAGCGGCCGTTTCGCAACTCGAAATCTGGGCCGAAAGGGTAGGGGTCACCTGCATTTCGCAGGGCATGGGCGCTGATCCGGCTTCCGTTGCTTTCGACACCCTGAAATCAGCCATTGCTCAGCATGCCGATGTGGTGATTATTGACACTGCCGGAAGGTTGCACAACAAAGTCAACCTGATGAATGAGCTTTCCAAAATTAAAAAAGTAATGCAGAAGTTGTTGCCCGATGCACCCAATGAGGTGCTTTTGGTGCTGGATGCTTCCACCGGACAAAATGCCATTGAGCAGGCACGGCAATTTACCGCTACTACCGAAGTAAATGCCCTGGCGCTTACCAAATTGGATGGTACAGCCAAAGGAGGTGTGGTAATTGGCGTTTCTGATCAGTTCAAGATTCCGGTTAAATATATTGGGATTGGCGAAAAGATGACTGATCTGCAGCCCTTTAGCCGCGAGGAATTTGTGGACTCGCTTTTTAATTAAGCCGTTTCCCAAAACGTTTTTAATAGCTTTTTGAATTCTTATCCCGTGCATAGATAATTGGGATAGTCTCCGGCAATAAAAGCCAAAATTCATGAAGGTTAGCAGACCGGAACTTTTCCCTGTTCATCGGATGTTTAACCGATCAAAACCTATTGTATTAATTGCAAAAAAAAGATTCTTCTTCACTCTATATAATTCCCTTCCATCGTGAAAACAAGATTATCAAAAAATCAGTCTGTTAATATAATTACCCTGGGTTGCGCCAAAAATCTTGTCGATTCCGAGGTTGTGCTTCGTCAGCTCCAGGTTTCGGGATTTAATGTTTTGCACGATGAAACCCAAAGTGCGGATGTGATTATCATCAACACCTGCGGATTTATCAATGATGCGAAGGAAGAGTCGGTGAATACCATTTTACATTGGGCAGCTGCCCGCAAGAATGGGGATATTGACAAACTACTGGTTATGGGTTGCCTTTCAGAGCGCTACAAGGCCGATTTGGAAAAGGAAATTCCAGAAGTGGATGCTTTTTTTGGGGTAAATGATGTAAATGCATTGCTCCAGAACCTGAATGCGGAGTACCGTGAGTCACTGTTGGGTGAGCGTGTTGTGACCACTCCATCGCATTATGCCTATCTTAAAATATCGGAAGGTTGTGACCGAAGTTGCTCCTTTTGTGCCATTCCGGGCATCAGGGGAAAGAATATCTCCAGAACCATTGAAAGTTTGGTGAAGGAAGCTGAATTTCTTGCTGCCAAAGGAGTGAAGGAACTCATACTTATTGCGCAGGATCTTACCTATTACGGTGTTGATATTTATGGCAGACGCAATCTGTCGGAGTTGATTGACGAATTGGTGAAAGTAAACGGAATTGAGTGGATCAGGCTGCATTATGCCTATCCTACAGGCTTTCCTCTCGATATACTTGATACCATGAATAAGCACCCGAAAGTGTGCAAGTATCTTGATATTCCATTACAACACATCAACACGCGTATATTAAAATCGATGCGCCGGGGCATTGATGAGGAGGGAACGCGTAAACTGGTTCAAACCCTGCGCAGCAAGGTTCCGGGAATTGCCATTCGCAGTAGTTTTATTGTGGGTTATCCGGGCGAAACGGCTGCTGAATTTGCTGAATTGCGCGATTTTATTCAGGAGTCAGGCTTTGAGCGCTTAGGCGTTTTTACCTATTCTCATGAGGAAAATACACCCGCCTATGTTCTTGAAGATAACATAAGGCCTGCCGTTAAAGCAAAGCGGGCTGAAGAAATCATGGTATTGCAGCAAGATATTTCATACGCACACAACCATGCGCTTGTTGGTAAAACCATTCAGGTGATGGTGGACAAGCCCGAAGGCGATAAGTGGATTGGCCGCACAGAGTATGATTCTCCCGATGTGGACAATGAAGTTATCATAACAGATACTACAAATACCCTAAAACCCGGAGATTTGGTGAATGTGTTTGTGGATTCGGCTGATATTTATGATCTTATCGCTACTTATAACGGTCCAAAAATCTAATTCAGCAACCGCTGACACCAACACTTTACGACAATCCGATTCTTCCCTGTGACTATTAAAACTGGCCGGCAAATCAATGAACAATCCAATTCCAATAAGTGATTATATCCGAAACGTCCTTCAAACTTGTCGGCTTGCAGTTTTGGCTACTGAAGGTAATGGGCAGCCACATGCAAGTTTGATTGCAATTACGCCAATTTCGGAATTTCGGCAGATTGTTTTTGCTACGTATCGCAACACACAAAAGTTTGAAAATCTTCTCTTAAATGGCAGAGTAGCAGTTCTGATTCAAGGAGAAGATACGAACAGTTCATTTAAACAAGAAGGTTTCGCTTTGACCGCATATGGTTATGCCCAAGAAGTAGGGGAAGCAGATTGCGAAGTAATTATGCAAGCGCATCTGAGAAGACATCCTGATCAGGCTAGCTTTCTTTTGTCTTCTGATTTAGCAATCATTCGGATTAAAGTAGAAACGTATCAGGTTGCTCGTGGAACTGATGATATAACCTGGTGGCCGGTAGAAGATAATAAAGATTAGTTTGCCTGAAAGATATTATTAATTCCGTGCCATCGGGACCTCCAAAGTATTTTGATTTAAGTTTGAGATAAGGAAGCCAGCTGCAGAAGTGAATAGAAATATCTAATTTAGAAAGATTATTACTGATTCAAAAAAGATGTATGAATTCAGCCCTGCATAAAGCAAAGCCGGCAATGAAACCCAGAAACTGTCTTTGACCCTTAACCTAACCCAAAAGCCTAAAAACATTAATAAAGCCAAACCTCCTGACGAGATCATCAAGATTGAATTGAAGTAAAATCCTACAAGCAATCCGAGTGCTCCACCAATCTCCAAAACCGCAGTCAGTAGTCCGAATTTCTCCAACCCAAAGCGCTTGAATTCGCTTTTCATGTGCGGAGATCTAAACCAGTTAATTCCGTAAAATAAAAAGGATAAACTTGAAATCAGGATAAGTATATCAAGCAACCGCATTACGAAATTAAATTTAGAGAAACCGCAGCAATAAAAAGACAAAGCAGCAGTAGAAACATCGAAGGAATTCGTTTCTGCCATGGGTTATTCACTTTGAAGTGAAAATACTGTGCGCTAAGCATCAGGAAAGCCATCATAAGCGCGGGAATAAGAACCAGCGATGGATACCAGATGCCTGCTACCAGCAATGTTGCCAAAGCTATTTTAGTTGAGCCTACCATAGTACGGGTTAGATCGCTAAGACCGTATTGTTTAAATTCTTTCACGATATTTTCGTAACGGAATACCCATACAATTACTATGGAAACGGCCACAATCAGTTGAGCAATCACAGTTAAATTGGTCATCATAGTTTATTGTTTTATTTGATTTTCCTAATCATAAGGCTTTTCAGTATCGCCCCGTTATTAAAGTGAGTTCTGGTCTTCACTGCAATCGCCCATAGAAAAGGCAGGATAATGGGAATAAGTAATTTTCCAACATTAACGAACTTCACAACTAGTTTAATTTATGTAAATTAAAAAGACTAGCCGCATGTATCCCCATCCTTTTAAATCGGTTTATTTCATTTCCTGTAGTATCCTCAATGCCTCATCCACATGCTTTTGGGTTTGGAGTTGCGAATTGAATGTATAGATAACTTTGCCCGATTTGTCTGCAACATAGGTTACCCGACCGGGCAATAAACCGAACAAATTGGTTGGCACTCCAAATTGCTTCCTTATTTTATTTCCTTCATCGCTAAGCAGAGTAAAAGTGAGCCTGTGTTTTTCAGCAAATTCTTTGTGGCTTTTAACCGATTGACTGCTGATGCCGATGATTACTGCATCTGCTTCACTGAATACTTCAAACTGATCGCGAAAAGAACAGGCCTGCGCTGTACAGCCGGGACTGTCATCTTTAGGATAAAAATAGATTATCATATTTTTTTTACCGAGCAGAGAACCGATATTAAACATATTCCCATTCTGATCGGGCAGGATAAAAGCAGGGATAGTGCTGCCAACTTTGATTTCATTCATGTGTTTGTTTTTATTAAAAATTAGAAAAGCAGTGAAAAGAATCAGGTAAATGATGAGGTAAAACCGATAAAAGTTTCTTAATTTGAGGTATTCTCTGTTATCAGGATATAGGTTTCCAAAAAGCGCTTTCAGCTCCTTACCGAACCAGGGCTTAATATTAATGGTCCAGCTATCGGTCTTATAAACCATTTTCCGGAATTTGCTCCGGTAATAGGTCAGGGGCAATCCCCATCCAAAAAACAGAATAAGCCAGATGTTATCGAGGATGAACATGTGTTATAATTGAGGTTATTTTTTTGGGAACCATGGAATAAATACACTTGTTTTCCTGACATATTCCTGATATCCGGGTTTTGTGGTATTCAGCGATTTTTCAAGAATGGCCACTCCTGAAACTTTGATAATTAGGGCCGTCATCAGCACAGATCCAAGTACCGGTAGGTAACTTCCCGCTGAAAGGCAGATGAGTGCATAGCCGAACCATACGGCTGCATCGCCAAAATAGTTTGGGTGCCTTGTGTAATGCCAGAATCCGGTGTCGAGTACTTTTCCTTTATTGGCCGGATTGGCCTTAAAACGTGCCAGTTGCAGATCACCGCCGGCTTCAAATACGAATCCAATGATCCATATTGCTACCCCGACATAATCAAGAATTCCGAGACTGACATCCGGATAGAACTGAGCTCCCAGCAATGGTGCGGAAATCAGCCACATTAAAATCCCCTGAAGCAGAAATGTCTGGAAAAAACTTATCCACCAATAGCGGTGTTCTCCATAGTCTTTCCTAAATTTCTGGTATCGAAAATCTTCGCCCTTACCTATATTTCTCCATGCAAGGTAGATGGAAAGCCTTAAACCCCAAATGGCAACCAAAGTCATCAGCAGGATTTTCCGGGTTTCAAATCCTTCGGTAAAGATGAAATAAATGGTGCCGGCAACTACAAACCCAAAGCCCCAAAAAAGGTCAACGATGCTTACATTCTTTATTAGTATGCTGATGAGCCATAAAATAGTCATCATCGTTAGAATGCCGGCCAGCGCAAGCAGGTAAATCTGAAAAAATGTCATAATAATTTTTATTTAAACATAATGGCAACTGAAGCAGCGCCGATGCCGGCATTGGATCCGATTACCGGTGAAATATTCACCACTGCCACCGGCTTTTTGCCCGTGAATTCTTCCATTTTGATGGCATACCATTCGGCTGCATCCTCATTTTGAGCGTGCAGGACAATGCTATTCCAAATCTCTCTTCCATTTCTTGTATTCCTTAGGTGTGCCATCACTTTTTTCATATTGGATTGCTGGCTGTATGTTTTACCAAAAACATAAGAAGCCCCCATTTTATCCATAGAAACAATAGGATTGACATTCATTATTTTTGCTACAAAGCCTTTCATGCGTGAAACCCGCCCGCCGCGCACCATATATTTGAGTGTTTTCACACTTACATAAATTTGTGTATCTCTGACCCAATGTTCAGCCATAGCAATAATTTCATCATGAGAATGCCCGCTTTCTATAGCCTGAGCTACACGCAGAACTATCAATCCAAGTGCCCCTGACAGGTTTTTGGAATTGATAACTGAAATGGGTTTGTTAAATTCAGCATTTACAGTTTTTGCCGCCTTCTGACTGTTGAAGCAGGTTCCGCTGAATTTATCGGTCAGGTGAATGGCTATGATGGAATCGTAACCGGCTGATAGTTGAGTATATAAATTGACAAATGCCTTTTCATTGATCTGAGAGGTCTTTGGGAATTCACTATGCTTGTCGAGTTGCGAATAAAATTGCCCGGGCTGAATGGTTATTTTATCCAGGTAATGACTTTCGCCAAAATTTATATTGATTGGCAACAAATTAATTTGATATTTATCGATGATTTCCTGCGGCAGATCGCAGGTGGAGTCGGTAACCAACGCTATTTTCCATTTTCGGTTAAAAATGGCTTCGCTCTGGCGCAGCATATCATCGGCCTTATGAAAAGTTACCAGGCTGATATCGTTCAATTGCTGAAACATTTCAGCAGGATTGTTCGTGTGGACATGTATATGCTTGGTTATTTCGTTACCACCAATTACAATCGAGTCTCCATGTTGCTGCAGGATTTTTGTCAGGGATTTCTGATCAACGGAGAGATTTTTCAAAATACCCTCGGTGCAATATCTGAATTTTACTTCTTCCGGAATATGCTCATTATTTGAAGGCAAAATAAGTGCTACCGGTTTCGTTCGTAATAAAGATCTTATATTTCGGGATTTTATAAGATCAATAATTCCCTCGATAAACAGAACAAATGCATTGGCACCCGAATCAACCACATTGGCTTTTGAGAGAGCGAGCAACTGAGTTTTGGTGTTTGCTAGTGATTTTTTCACCACTTCCTGAGATCGTATAAGCAACTGGTTGAAATCAGTGATAATTTCGCGTTGGGTGTATATAAAATCCGACCATTCCCGAATAACGGTAAGCATGGTGCCTTCTATCGGATTGGCAATTGCCTCATACATGTAGGGAATCGATTTTTTAATGCTTTCAGCAAACTGAGGAATGCTTAGGCTGCTCAGATTATCGGCTTCTTTACTAACTCCATATAGAAACTGGGCAAAGATAATACCGGAGTTGCCACGGGCATTGGTCATGGCGGTTTCTGCGATTAGCCCGGCCGTGATTTTATAGGATTTGTGGGGTTGAATGGAATCGATCACAGATTGTATGGTAGTGGCCATATTACTGCCTGTGTCACCATCATTCACAGGGAAAACATTTATTTTATTCAGGTATGCCTGATGTGCAAGAATATTCCTCGCACCTGCAACAAAGGTGTAATAAAGCCTGCGCCCATCAACTTCTATGATTGGTAGTGTATTCATCTAACTAATTCTAATGTTGTCCGAGCCGGAAATGTTTAAAATTTCGGACTGATTTAAATAAAGCTATCATTGCCTACATGTATATAACAAAGATACCTAAAAATACGATTAAAGGTTAGGTATTTTTATATGATCTTTTCCAGAGAATACTTCTATCGTGAGTTATCAGTAGAGTTATGTTATTGTTTGGTTATTTTTAAAGTTGATTCTTGCGAAGATTATCTGAACAGGGCACTCTTTTTATCGAGGAGGTCCAGATCTTCAGCAGAAAGAGAAAAAGTCATTGCTCCTGCATTCTCTCTTGCATGAGATTCTTTAGTAGCTCCGGGAATAGCTACCACCGTATCACCATGATTGGTGATGAGCCAATTGAGTGCGATCTGAGAAGTACTTACCCCATATTTGATGGCTAATTCATGAACCGTTTTTACCAATGGCCGGCTCTTTTCGATTCCGGCAGGCTTGAAGGCAGAAGAATATTTACGCATACCCAGGTTCTTTAGTAAGTCCGGGTTATCGTGAAACTTACCGGTAATTAATCCCTGCGCTAGTGGAGAGTATGCAATGATACTAATTCCAAGTTCTTTCGCAGTTTCCAATATCCCGTTTGATTCAATTTTACGATCGAGCAGGTTGTATCTCACCTGATTGGAAACCAGCTGAATGCCATGTTTCTGAAGTGCTTCCCAGGCGGATCTCATCTTTGCGGCTGAAAAGTTACTCACCCCAATATACCGTATCTTTTTTTCTTGTACCAACTTCGCCATGGCTTCCATCTCGGCTTTTTCGTTCGAGAAACCCCATGGCTGGTGAACCTGATAAAGATCAATAGGGTAAGGAGAAAGGGCCTCTATCCGAATATCGATTGTTTTTAGGATATTTGAGGCAGTTCTGAACATGGGCCACCACTTGGTAGCCAATATAATTTCGCCCGGCTTTTTACCAATATCCCTGAGAGATTCAGCCAGCGCTTTTTCAGAAGCTCCGTTTCCGTATACTTCAGCCGTATCGAACCAGTTGATGCCACCTTCCAATGATATTTTTACCATTTGTTTAATGAGATCATCCTCCATTTTTGGCCAGAATTTTCCGGCCATATTTTTTTGTTTGCTGAATTGCCAGCAGCCTAAACCGATAGGCGTTATCATCAAATCAGATTTGCCAAGAGGCCGGAGAGGAAGGATTTGTTTCATAATTATTTCAAATAAATTCTTGAGATGAAAGTGGTTTTATGAATTTTCAATTTAACAGGATGCGATCCTACGATTTTATGTAAGTGAGAAAAGCATGGTTGATGAAATCGGATTTAAAGGTAGCAATTATCTGTCTCTTTCACTATTCCGGTTTCCAATTGATCGAAATAATGATTTCATTTCTCCTATTGACCAATTGAAAGGGTGGATTATATCCCAAAAATCTGGCATGCCCATAAGAGGTAATACCCTTATCTTTCAAAATGCCCTGAAGCTTTTCAGAATAGTATATCAAATCTTTATCGGATGCAAAACCGCCAAACCGGATTACAGCAACATGTTCTGCAGTGGTCTCTTGAATAATAACATTAGGATTATTGGGCTTTGGAAGCGTTTCTTGATTGTATGACGATGGCATTACGAAACTCATGGTCGAAACAGAATCATTGATGTCCATATGAACCGGAGAAGTCATTGATATACTTGTATTCGTCTCATTGCCACCAAAAATATACCCGGCCAGTTTGCGAAACCCCGGACCAGACAATTCCTTGTACGTTTTTGCATTTGAATTAATGGTTGCAATCGTTGCAGAGGGGTAAAATCTGATTTCGAAATCGTCATCGTTTAGAATGACGGTATATTTTTGTTCTTCGCTTTTATTGGTTGACATAATCGTGAAAGATTGAAATAATACCATGATTGCAATAGCAATGCTGGTTAAAACAATAAATGTCTTCATGTTAAATTATTTAGTCTGAATTATAAACAGTTGCAACTGAATTATGTTTAATATTTTCAATAATTACTTAAACAATGCTTGGAATTTGGAAAAAGGAATTTTGGTGGATTATTTATCATGGAACTATAAGTGGAAAGCTTAAAAATGTTGGAAAATATATTTGATCCGGATAATCATCACAGCAAATACGAAGAGCAATAATATGAATGATGTTCTCCTGTTTGTTCTACAACCTTGCAACAAGGGGTTTCAACCCCTTGTTAATCAGCGATAATCTATAATTCCTATTTTTATTGCTAAAGGGTGTTTTATAATAAAATTATTGATAATATTATTGTAGATAACTGACTGATGTTGTTATCCATAAAGAAAAGCAATAAAAAAAACTCTTCAATTTCTCAAAGAGTTCTTAATAAAAATGCAATGAAATCGGAATTATTCAGGAAGAACCACGCCATCAATTACGTGTACGATCCCATTGCTTCCTTTTAAATCGGTTGCAATAACAAATACTGAATTACCGGATTCATCCGTTAGTTTAACTTTACCATTATCAAGTGAAGCTGTTAATTGTCCACCACTTAAGGTTGTTAAGACAGCTTTGCCCTTACCACTTTTTATGGCTGCCATTACACCGGCAGCATCAATATTACCGCTGACTACATGATAAGTCAGGATTTTGGTGAGTTGATCTTTGTTTTCAGGTTTCAGTAATGATTCAACAGTACCTTCCGGTAGTTTGGCAAATGCCTCATTTGTTGGAGCAAATACCGTAAAGGGGCCTTCGCTTTTCAAAGTTGAAACTAAATCAGCCGCTTTTACTGCAGCTACAAGGGTTGTGTGATCAGCAGATCCTATTGCGATATCAACAACATCTTTTTTCTGGCTGAAAGCACTCATTGAGGTAACGGTAGCGATTAGAATTACAAATAGTTTTTTCATGATTTTTAAGATTGAGTTTTAATTTATTGTTTAATGATTTTAATTTAAAGTTAAACAGAGTATGTTTAATTATGTTCACTTGGCTCTAAGTGTAGTTTTCAGAATAAATGTTAAAATTTGTAATTTCCCGGTTAAAGTGCTTCTGCCGGCGAGCTGAATATTATTCAAGTAAAAGTTATTTTGATTGGTAACATTAGAAATCGCAGTTGCCTGGCTCGCAATCGGAGGAAGAACTTAGTTTGTAGTATGCTGCCTCTCACTCTTTATCAACATTCAGTGCTTCATGAGCATGTACTATTTTCTTTTTTTGATTTGAATAACACGCTGCATATAGATTAGCGTATCGAAGAATCTCTTGATTTTATCAGGACAACAATACATAAGATATTTTCAGAAATGTAGAGATTTAAGCCACTTTGAAGAAGTGTGAATGATGTAACTCTTAAATTGAATTGTGTAACATATGTAGGTGTATATAGTCTTTAATTTGCACTCATAAACTTAACAACAATGAAAAAAAAATTGGGTTTGCTACTTTTAGCTATTTGTGTAATGCCTGCAATTCTTTTTACATCCTGTAAAAAAGAAAAAACGGAAGTGAACATGATTGTAAGGAATTGGACTTTACAGTCTAAGACCGTATTGGGTGTAAACGTTGCAACAGATTGCGAAAAAAATTCTACATGGAACTTTAAATCCGACGATTCGTATGTTATCAAAGATAGTTGTGGCGATACAAAAACAGGAACCTGGAAATTAGATGACGATGGGGAAACACTAACTTTGAATAAAGTTACTTCTTATAAGGTAATTGAGAATACTCTTATTGATCTTGTAATAGAAATGCAGGTAGGTGATTTAGGATTGGTACGTTGGACTTTTAAATAATGAATTATACAATCATAAAGCTTCAACGATTTGAAGCTTTATGATTTTTTAATTTTTGGCATTCTTTATGCAATTAGGAGAAATAAGAATGTATAATTAAACGAGTTAGCCTCTGTTATCAAAACAGCGTTAATATAAAAGAATCATATTTTGAAAACAAGAAAAAAGATATTATTAACCGGTGCTTCGGGAACTGTAGGATACGAAGTGCTAAAGCAGCTATACGAACTGAAAAATGAGTTTGAGATTACCGTTTTTGATATAAAGTCAAGCAAAGCAATAAAAAAGTTCAAGCCTTTCAAAGAAGAAGTTAATATTGTTTATGGAAATATTAGCAATCAAGCTGATTTAGTAGATGTTTGTTCTGATAAAGATGCAGTCATACACCTGGCAGCAATAATTCCTCCCTTAGCTGATGAAAAGCCGGCTTTATCTTATCAGGTAAACGTGGTTGGGACAGGAAATCTGGTCAGTCTTTTAGAGGTACATTCTCCCAATGCTTTTTTCTTATACAGTTCATCCATTTCAGTATATGGTGACCGGTTAAATAATCCAATGATAAGCGTCAATGATAAGTTGGATCCAAGTGAGGGTGACGAATATGCAAAAACGAAAATTCTAGCCGAGAAGATTGTACAAAACAGTCAGCTTGACTGGAGTATTTTTAGGTTGACGGCTATAATGGGTGGGCATAAAATTTCCAAACTCATGTTTCATCAGCCGCTGAAAACATCATTGGAAATAGCATCGCCGGCAGATACGGCAAGAGCATTCATCAATGCAATCGACAAACAGGCGCAAGTCTCCAAACAAATATTCAATTTAGGTGGTGGTGAGAATTGCAGAATAGTTTATGACGATTTTCTTTCCAGATCATTTAAAATTTTTGGTCTGGGAGCACTTAATTTTCCGCCAAAATCTTTTGCTGAGAAAAACTTCCATTGTGGTTATTATGCAGATGGACATGAGCTTGATAATATTCTGCATTTTAGAAACGATACTTTGGTTGATTATTTTAACGGTGAAGAAAATAAAGTTTCGCCCTTTATAAGTAAGGTTATTTCAATCTTTAATAAACCAATAAAGAAATACCTGCAAAAGCAATCTGAACCTTTGGCAGCGTATGTTAATCAAGATGAGAAAATGATTCAACATTATTTCAGAACTAACCCTTTAAAATAAAAAACCATGAAATATCTGTTTCTTCTTTTATTAAGTGTTTTCGGCTTAGGTCCTGCGGAGGAAGAAACGGCTGATATACAAATAGTGGTGACGAATATCAATACGCTGAAAGGAAGCGTTGAAGTAGGGGTTTTTAATAAGCCTAAATGGTTTCTCAGGAAAGGTAAAGAATACAAAACCTACTCTCAAAAAGTAACCAGTGATACAATGGTCATTGTTCTGAAAGGATTAAAAAAAGATGATTATGCAATTTCTCTTTATCACGATGTAAATTCAGACAGTGAATGTAATTTGAATTTTTTGGGGATTCCGGTCGAACCTTATGGGTTTTCAAGAAACTTCAAACCGAAACTCTCAAAACCATCTTTTAATGATTGCAAAATCAATACTTCTCAGAAAATGCCAATATTTATTGGATTGCTTGATTAACAAGAAAATATAAAATCTAACAAGGCTTTGACCAATTCCCGTGACAGAGCGAAACTGTCCAACTGGATTTTATTCGTCATTCCTTCTCCCCTTAAATTAAATTCATAACTTAAATTAAACATTTACCTTTTCTTAATACTTTTGTTTGGGAACGGTGGGTGAAATCCTTATTGTTGGCACATATAGAGTAAGTGAAAATAATTATCTCTCAACCAATACACTTCCCAAACCCGTTGAATAATCATATAAAAGTGAGTACAATAAAGAAAGGACTTATTGATGAAAGGACTCCGGTTATCTAAAAGATATTACGAAGAATATGGTGTAGAAATGATAAAACGGGAATTTTCATCCTATGAAAATAGAATTGCAGTTGGCTTAATTGGCGAAGGATCAGAATGCTTTGGATTCGATGATAAAATTTCGACTGATCATGATTTTGGTCCATCATTTATGATGTGGCTTACAGATGAAGATTATAATAAAATAGGTGCAGAACTAACCGCATCTTATGAGCGTTTTCCTGAAGAATTTATGGGGTATGAAAAAACACCTGCTACTAAAGGTATAGGCAGGGCAGGAGTTCATAGAATTGGGGATTTTTATAGGAACTTTATAGGTAAAGATACAGTACCTTCTACGCTTACAGAGTGGCTTAATGCACCTGAACATTTTCTTGCAACAGCAACCAATGGAGAAATATTCAGAGATGATTTAGGAGAAATGACTAAAATAAGAGAATCTTTATTAAATTATTATCCGGAAGATATAAGGATTAAAAAAATTGCCGCAAGGGCTTCAATTATGGCACAATCAGGACAATATAATTATAGTCGGAGTATGCGAAGAAACGAAACTGTTGCAGCCAGACTATCCCTTGATGAATTTATTAAGAATACAATTTCAATTACCTATCTGTTAAATAAACAATATACACCTTTCTACAAGTGGATGCACAGGGGAATGGAAAATTTCAAAATACTACCTGAAATGAAGAATTTAATAGAAGAATTAATTTACATACCCTTACAAAAAGAAGTTTATGAAGATAAAGATGACCTGTATTTTAAATATAATATTAATACAGATGATAAGATAGTATGTAAGATAGAAGCTATATGCAGTCTCATAGTAGATGAATTCAAAAGACAAAATCTAACCGATAAAAATGATTCGTTTCTGCTTAATCATACCCAATCTATTATGTCACGAATAAAAGACGATAAAATAAGGTCTATGCATGTAATGCGGGGTTAAACTAATAATATTTACAGGGGGTGCTTTCGTTTTTATTTAACTCCGAACTGCCTGGCCTCCGGTTAAATGTGTGAATGATGCAATCTTTTTCAAAGTTCGTGTAATACAAATCCGGATATCTATACCTTAATTTGTAATCTATAAACATTTACTTTTTCAACCCTGATTTAGATCATCTCAAATATAAAAAAATGCGAAAATTAATTTTGTTCTCCATTGCTATTGCAATTATGATTCCGCTGGCTTTCCAGTCATGCAATCAAAAAGGAAACTCATCTGCCAGTATTCCATTGGATAGCACGCTTATCGCTCCGTTTTTCGAATCATATCCCGTATTGAAAAAATATGAAAAGGATTTGGGTGAAATTTACCGTAACTATAATTTTAAATATATATGGCTCAATGAAAAGGGTATTACAGAACATGGTAACTCTCTATACATTAAAGTTATAAGTCTTAGGGATGAAGGAATTTCCTCCATCTTTCCTTATCAGAAAAACATTGATGGAATTTTTAAAGAGAATATAAAAAAGGTACGGGAACATCCTGAGGCAGATTTGCTACTCACCAGTTTATATTTGTTTTACGTAGATGAAGTCTATAAAGGGATTGACCATCAAACAACGGCTAATATGGGATGGTTATTGCCGCGCAAAAAGATTGATTATACCGAGTTGCTTGATTCAATCATCTCACATCAGAAAATACATCGCGAAGACAGTCTGCTACTGTTTAGTCAATACTATAAGCTGCGTGATGCTTTGAAACGTTACAGGACTATTGAGAAGGTCGGAGGCTGGAAACCTATTGAGTTTGAAAAGGATCAAAAAGCATATAAACCCAATGATACTTCCAGGGTGATTCAACAAATCAGGGACCGTTTGTTTATAACCGGTGAACTTAAAGAAAATAACAAGAGTAATATTTACGATGCTGACCTGGTGGCTGCAGTCAAAGCATTTCAGCTGCGCAGTGGGTATAAAACCGACTCACTTATTTCAACTGAACATATTGAGGCAATGAATGTAACGGTGGGTGAATGTATCAAATCCATTGTGGTAAACATGGAGCGCTGCCGCTGGATTTTACCTGAATTTTTTAGGGCCGAGGAATTTATTTTCGTAAATATTCCTTCATATAAAATGAATTTAGTGCGCAACGGCAAAATTGAATTCGATTCACCGGTGGTTGTAGGCGATGAAATGACAAAAACCGATATTTTTAATGGAGAGATGAGCTATATCGTATTTAGCCCTTATTGGAATGTACCAAAATCGATTATTGAAAATGAGGTTGTTCCGGGTATAGCGAAAAATAAAAATTACCTGAAAAATAAAAACATGGAGTGGAACGGTGGGAAAGTTCGCCAGCTTCCGGGAAAAAATAACTCTTTGGGTCTGGTAAAGTTTATGTTCCCAAATTCAAACGATATCTATCTTCATGACTCCCCTGCTAAAAGTCTGTTTAACAAGGAAGACCGGGCGTTGAGTCATGGCTGCATCCGTGTAGAGAAGGCCAGAGAACTGGCACTAACCATTTTAAAAGACGATAAAAAGTGGACTCCTGAAAAAATTGATGCTGCTATGCATTCCGGCAAAGAAACCACCAGTTCTTTAAAGAGTAAAATACCTGTTTACATTGGCTATTTTACAGCCTGGGTGGATGATCAGGGCCAGATTAACTTCTATAAAGATGTGTATGATCGGGATGAAATAGTGGCCGCATTGCTCTTTTATAAGGAATAACGGGAGGATGGAGTGAAAAATGAATGTCAAACTTTCCGGAGGCAGGCAAGTTTCTAAATTGCCATTGCATTATCCATTTTATTTCCGGATGACATCAATACATTTGTAAAACCGACGAGAGTAGTGGTCTGAGTCAAGCTGGCTGATGGTTACCCCGTTAGCTTTGCCTGACGAGGAGTGTATGAATCTTGATTTCATACCATTTGCTTCGCAGATAATCCCCACATGTCCTATACTTTTGCTATCGCGATAACCATAAAAAACCAGGATATCGCCCACTTTAAAATCTTCGGGCTTTTGTGCAGCTGCTAAAGATTTATATTCCCTGGAAGCACGGGGAGTATTGATATTAAAATGATTAAACACAAAAGAAACAAACCCTGAACAGTCGAATCCTTTAGCAGGATCAACGCTCGCATAAAGGTAGGTTGTACCAAGGTAAGCTTTTGCAAATTCAATGACTTCTGATCTGTTAATGCCTGTCTTGCTGATGACCGGTACTTGTGCAACTACCCGGGGTGCAATTATTTGAGGATGCAAACCAAGGGTAAATAAAATCAATATGGAGATAAGAAAAATACGATTCAGCATTTAAATCATTTAAGTTCGGGAATCTGATTAAGCGTGTGATAGGTAAGTTTATAGCCACACTAGAGTGTAAAACTTTCATTATCAACG
>CAJDXG010000067.1_pt1 | contig 16597 bp, 15 predicted proteins | sample 7391801 | NCBI WGS metagenome assembly CAJDXG01 (sample SAMEA7055713, study PRJEB34461) | soil metagenome | biome: terrestrial ecosystem; feature: Peninsula; material: soil | place: Antarctica | collected 2016 | reverse complement strand
AAACAATGGCCTCGCGGGTTATCTTCAAACGGTAACATTGCTTACCGATGCGGATAATGAAAAGGAAGAAGATCAGGATAAAGTGACAATAATGACAGTTCATTCAGCTAAAGGTTTGGAGTTCAGGCAGGTTTTTCTCACCGGTATGGAAGAAAATCTTTTCCCCTCCCTTATGTCTTTAAGTACACAAAAGGAAATTGAGGAAGAACGCAGATTGTTTTATGTTGCCGTAACCCGGGCTATGGATAAAGTTCATATAAGTTATACAGGCACACGATACAAATGGGGTAGCCCGGTTTTTTGTACCCCAAGTCGATTCATTAGCGATATAGAAGAAGATTACCTGGATTTGCCATCCAATTTCAAAGCTGGTTCACTATCCTCCAAACAGGAAAACACTTTCAATAAACATGAACCGGCAAATAATCCTTCGAACTACAGGCAAAATGCCCCTTCTGCCCCTTTAACAGGCCGCAGATTAATCAACATGAACAACCTTAGCCCTGAAAAAAGTAATGCGAATGATGTATTTGCCGATCCATCAGAGATTGTTGCAGGCATAAATATTGAACATCCCCGGTTTGGAAAAGGAAAAGTTCTCAATACGGAAGGAACAGGCGCCAATATAAAGGCAGCTATCTTCTTTCAAAACCATGGACAAAAACAACTATTATTAAGATTTGCCAAGCTGAAAATTATTGAATAATAATGTATTTGTAAATCAACCACAATTAAAGTAACTTTGCAAAAATAAAATTTTATGGATTACGATTACAATACACGACGTTCACATCTGATTCTTCCTGAGTACGGGCGAAATGTTCAGAAGATGATTCAACATATTCTCACCATTGAAGACCGTGAAGAGAGGAACAAAGCCGCTCATACTATTATCGGCATAATGGGAAACCTTAATCCCCAGTTCAGGGATATCGGAGATTTCAAACACAAATTATGGGATCATCTTGCAGTTATTTCTGAATTTAAACTGGATATTGATTCCCCATATGAAAAGCCGGAAGCTACAAAATTCACTGAAAAGCCCAGTAAGATACCCTATAACCAAAAGTCAATCCGTTATAAGCATTATGGGCGTTCTATTGCAATGATGCTCAAGGTTGCATCGGAAATGGAAGAAGGAGAAGAAAAAGATAGTTTGATTTCCCTTCTGGCCAACCATATGAAAAAATCATACCTGACATGGAACAGGGAAGCCGTTGATGATGAGCAGATTTTCAGCGATCTGAAGGAAATATCATTAGGTGCATTTGATATGGGTCAGGAAGACATCAAATTAAGTGAGACCCGTGATATCCTGAGTAAAACCAGGAAGAAAAGAAATCCAAGGAAAAACAAATAATTTTGTTTCCATACATGAGCAGTTTTCGTGTTGAAGGCGGCCATTCATTAAAGGGCGAGTTGATCCCACAGGGAGCCAAAAACGAGGCTTTACAGGTTCTATGCGCTGTCTTGCTTACCGATGAGAATGTTACCATCGACAATATCCCTGATATTCATGATGTCAACAAACTTATAGATATCCTTGCCGATCTGGGAGTTGAAATAACCAGGCATTCCGAGAACAGTTACACTTTCTGTGCCGCGCACTTGAAAACCGAAATATTACAGAACCAGGCTTTTAAAGAAAAAACAACATCCCTGAGAGGCTCAGTTATGATTATCGGCCCTCTCCTGGGACGATATGGGGAAGCGTATATTCCCAAACCGGGTGGCGATAAAATCGGGCGTAGGCGGCTAGACACACACTTTATTGGTTTCCAGAAACTTGGGGCAGAGTTTGAATTCGACAGCAGGAATCATCACTACCAGGTAAAAGCCCGGAAGCTAATAGGTTGCTACATGCTGCTTGATGAAGCTTCTGTAACAGGTACCGCTAATATTATCATGGCTGCAGTGCTGGCGGAGGGGACCTCAACTCTCTATAATGCTGCTTGTGAACCCTATATCCAGCAGCTCTGTCTTATGCTTAACCGCATGGGCGCCAGAATATCAGGAATCGGATCAAATCTGCTAAGCATCGAAGGAGTTAAATCACTGAAAGGCACCCGGCACCGTATCCTCCCGGATATGATTGAAATAGGCAGTTTTATCGGTTTGGCTGCCATGACAGGCTCCGACATTATTATGCGTAACGTAGGTCTCAATCAGTTAGGAATTATTCCTGAATCTTTCCAACGATTAGGCATTAATATCGAAATTACAGGGGATGATATGAGAATTCCTCCTCAGGATTCGTACGAAATTGAAACTTTTATTGACGGTGCAATTATGACCATTTCAGATGCACCATGGCCCGGCCTGACACCTGACCTTTTGAGCATTCTTCTTGTAGTGGCCACACGGGCTAAAGGAACTATACTTATACACCAGAAAATGTTCGAAAGCCGACTCTTCTTTGTGGACAAACTAATTGACATGGGTGCCCAGATTATACTCTGTGATCCACACCGTGCAACAGTTATCGGCCTTGGAAATAAAACAAGATTACGCCCTACCACAATGACATCTCCCGATATCAGGGCGGGTGTAGCTCTGCTTATTGCTGCTATGACCGCTGACGGGATAAGCACTATCCATAATATTGACCAGATCGACAGAGGGTATCAGAATATCGACCAAAGGCTCAATAAAATTGGGGCATCTATTGAACGCATCTAAGAAAAATCAACTATATAATTCAAAAACTTTAAATTTTACTTTTAAAAAATAGTTGAAAAAATATTTTTTGCTATATTTGCACAAATTTATATATGTAGATAACTATTAAAGTTTAATAAAAAATCAAATTAAATAGAAGTTCATGAAAAAAACAGTTTTATATTTTTCGACAATTGCTCTTATGACATTCACTTCCTGTTCAGGAAAAGACAATAAAAGCAAGAACACCAGCATGACAAATAACAACGCTGAAGTTACCGAAGTTGCCAGTAATGCAAATATTGGCCTGAATATAGGTGATCAGGCACCTGAGATCGAATATCCATCGCCTGACGGTAAAATGATTAGCCTTAAATCCCTAAGGGGAAAAGTGGTACTCATTGATTTCTGGGCAGCATGGTGTCCTCCTTGTCGTATGGAAAACCCTAACCTCGTGAGAACCTACCAGAAATATAAGGATGAAGAATTTAATAATGGAGATAAATTTACCATTTACAGCGTTTCACTGGACCAAACAAAAGAAGCCTGGGTAAAAGCAATAAAAGACGATAATCTTTCCTGGGAAAACCATGTTAGTGATCTGAAATATTGGCAATCTGTTCCCGCTGCATTGTATCAGGTTCGTGGAATACCCATGAGTTTTCTAATAAATGGAGATGGCATTATCGTTGCTAAAAATCTTAGGGGAGAACAATTAGATGCAGCACTGGCCTCAATGTTGAAATAATTATAGTATACTGCGGCCTCTACTCTTGATAATAAGTAATCAAGGTTAAGCATAATTAAAATACTTTTTTCGAAAAGCGTCGTTATCATTTAGGGACAGGCTTCTCATCGACCTTTCATGTCACAAAATGACAAATATGTGCATTTAACGGATATTTCATGCCAATATGTCCTCCTTCCTTCTACTGGCAAATATTTTGTTAGGTAGTTATGGTATATATTCAAAAATAATGTGTGTAAATGGTGAAAAAATCTTCAAAAAAAACAGCCCAGGAAAACCCTGAACTCGAAAATAATAAGCAACAGTTTCCGGATGAAAATACAGAAGACATTCATGACCCTAACGAAGAACAGGGAAACCCGGAAAATAATGGGGAACAGGAAGAATCTATTTCCATAGAATCTCTCCTCGATGAATCTTCGCGTAAAGTAGCTGAATTGCAGGATAAATACATTAGACTTTCTGCTGAATTTGACAATTACAGAAAACGTACTCTCAAAGAAAAAACAGATCTTATCCAATTTGCCGGAAATGATTTCCTGGTGAAAACGTTACCTGTAATGGATAATTTTGAACGTGCACTCAACATGCTCGACGATGCAAAGGATATGGAAGCTGTCAAGAAAGGTATATATTTGATATACAACAACTTCAAAGACTTTCTTCATCAGCAGGGGCTTAGAGAAATTGAAGCTTTGAACAAAGATTTTGATCTTGATGTGCACGAGGCTGTGGGCAAGACACCTGTTTCGAAAGAAAACCTGAAAGGGAAGATCGTGGATGTTATTGAAAAAGGCTATAGCCTTAAAGATAAAATAATCAGGTATTCGAAAGTGATTATCGGGGAATAAAAAATATGGCTAAAAGAGACTATTACGAAATACTTGGCGTATCCAAAGGTGCTTCTCAGGAAGAAATAAAGAAAGCTTACCGGCAGATGGCATTAAAATATCATCCTGATAAAAATCCGGATGATAAATCATCGGAAGATAAATTTAAGGAAGCTGCGGAAGCCTATGAAATCCTTTCGGACCAGCAGAAACGCGCAAAATACGATCAGTTTGGGCATAATGCCTTTACAGCCGGTGGCGGATACCATGCAGGCGGAATGTCCATGGATGATATCTTTTCCAGTTTCGGCGATATATTCGGAGATTTTGGTTTTGGAGGATTTGGCGGAGGCCAGGGAAGGCAAACAGGACGGCGTGTAAACAAAGGCTCTGATCTTAGAATCAAAGTCAAACTTAGCCTTAGTGACGTAGCTAAAGGAGTTGAAAAAAAGGTCAAAGTAAAGAAGTACGAAAGTTGTTCTGTCTGTGAAGGTACCGGAGCAAAGGATGGCAGTGCCTATTCTACATGTTCCACTTGTCGCGGATCAGGACATGTAACCCGGATAACAAATACCTTTCTCGGACAAATGCAGTCGACATCAATCTGCCCTTCATGTAACGGGGATGGGAAAATAATCTCAGAAAAGTGTCCGGGCTGCTATGGAGAGGGAATAATAGACCAAGAAGAAACAATATCTTTTCAGGTACCACCGGGCGTAAGAGAAGGAATGCAGCTGAAGGTTACAGGAAAAGGGAATGCTGCCCGACGGGGTGGAATTAATGGGGATTTGCTGGTTCTTATTCATGAGACCAAACATCCGGAACTTATGCGGGATGGCAATGATCTTCTTTATAGTTTATATTTGGGCATCCCGGATGCAATTACCGGAACAACCGCCGAAATACCAACCATCGATAATAAAGTAAAGATACGAATCGATGCAGGGACTCAACCCGGAAAAGTATTAAGGCTTCGTGGAAAAGGAATACCTGATATAAATGGTTATGGAACAGGCGATCTTTTAGTGTCAATAAATGTCTGGATACCGAAAGAAATTTCAAAAGAGGAAGAGAAAATTTTTGAAAAGCTAAAAGAATCATCTACTTTTATTCCAAAACCAGATAAGAATGAAAAGAATTTCTTCGAGAGAATGAAAAACTTTTTTGAATAAACGCAAAGTTATGATTTTCCTTGAAGCAATCAGAGTTGTCAAACAGTACTCAAACCACCTTGCACTCGACCAGGTATCCATTGCTGTTCCGGAAAACTCCATTTTTGGCCTTTTGGGCCCAAACGGAGCAGGAAAGACTACATTAATCCGGATTATCAATCAAATTACCGCTCCGGATGAAGGCGAAATCCGGCTAAATGGAGAGAAATTAAAATCGGACGATATATCCCATATTGGGTACCTGCCTGAAGAACGAGGCCTCTACAAAAAAATGAGTGTTGGGGAACAATCTCTTTATCTGGCAAGACTTAAAGGCATGACGAGAAACGATGCCATGAGAAATTTGAAATACTGGTTTGAGAAATTTGAAATGGCTGGCTGGTGGAACAAAAAGGTAGAAGAACTTTCCAAGGGAATGCAACAAAAATTGCAATTCGTTACCACTGTCATCCATGAGCCGACTCTCCTGATTTTCGACGAACCCTTCAGCGGTTTCGACCCGATCAATACGAACATTCTTAAAAATGAAATCCTGGAACTGAGGAAAAGAGGGGCTACAATTATCTTTTCAACGCATAATATGGACTCGGTCGAAGAACTCTGTGATGACATATCCCTGATAAATAAATCTAAAGTAATCCTTGAAGGTCGAATAGACGAAATACGCAAGAAATTTCGCACAAATACTTTTGAGCTTTCATACAAGGGACAGCCGTTAGATTTAAAGCAACTGCTCCCTGCTGAATATGAGATTGTAGAAGAGCGTTCAAATCACGAACTTCAATTTGCCAGAATAAAATCCATTGGACGGCCCGATAATAACCAGTTAATTTCTAAACTTCTTCCTGTTGTGGAAATCAATTCATTTTCTGAGCTTATTCCAAGCATGAACGATGTTTTCATCAGCGTTGTAGAGGGCGCTAATTTAAAAAATATCTGACAAGCAATCTGATATGAATAAAACAAAGCTTATTATCCATAGAGAATACACCACGAGGGTAAAGAAAACATCCTTTATCGTCATGTCTATTCTCGGACCAGTATTGTTTGCTGCCTTGTTACTGGTTCCTGCATGGATGGTAAATCTTAAAGACACTAAAGAAAAAACGATCGCTGTTGTTGACGAAACAGCTCGTGGCCAGGCAAATATATTTACAGGAAATCTCCCCGAAACAGACTTCATTAAATTTAAATATCTTCCGAATTCCAATATAGAAATAGTAAAACAGACCTATATTGCTGAAGGTTATGACGGCGTATTATATATCCCCGCTAACATCATAAATTCAAATACAGCCGTTCTATATACTGAAGAACAGCCAAGTTATTCTACTCAAAAACATATTTCACGAGCCATAGAAGAAGAAATTGAAAAACAGAAAATACTTGCCGAAAACATCAGTAATTTCGATGAAATAATGAAAAGGGTGCAGACAAACATTAACCTTCGGAATATTATCTGGAATGAAGACGGCAAGGAAAAAGAAAGTAATGCAGGGATTGCTATGGGCATAGGATATGCAGGAGGCATGCTGATTTATTTCTTTATTTTCCTTTATGGAGCAATGGTGATGAGAGGCGTAATTGAAGAAAAAACAAGTCGCATTGTCGAAGTGATCATCTCTTCTGTGAAGCCCTTCCAGCTAATGATGGGAAAGATCGTAGGCGTTGGTCTGGTCGCACTTACGCAATTTGTTATCTGGATTGCATTAACACTATTACTGGTGATCGGCATTCAAAAAACCATATTTCCGGATATAGGCAAAAAGCAGGAAATTGCCACAGTAACTCAGTCACCGGATGCAATGAGCAATCGTTCTGCAGAAATAGCTGAATATTCCGCCTCAATGGATGCTGAATGTTCATATTTTATTTTATTGGAGGTTTCCTTCTCTACGCATCATTTTTTGCAATTATCGGATCGGCCGTTGATAATGAAACTGAAACGCAACAATTCATGCTGCCTGTTACCATCCCATTAATCCTGGGCATATTAGTGATGATCAATACCATTCAGGATCCATCCGGTCCACTCGCTTTCTGGTTCAGCATTATTCCCCTGACCTCCCCCATCGTTATGATGGTGCGGATACCTTTTGAACCACCTGTATGGGAAATAGCCACCTCAGCCATTTTACTTATTCTTACTTTTTTAGGCTCAGTCTGGGTGGCTGGCAAAATATACAGGACGGGCATTCTGATGTACGGCAAAAAAGTCAATTACACTGAACTCTGGAAATGGCTCAGGTATAAAAACTAAAAGAATACTGATGAAAATAGCAATACTCGATTTTGGAACTAATACATTCAATCTTTTAATCGCTGAAACACCTGACAATAAAGCTCTTGAAATTATTCATACAGCAAAACAACCTGTCAGACTTGGAAAGGGAGGAATAACCCGTAAGACTATTACACAGGATGCTTTCAACCGTGGTATGGAAGCCATCGAAAAACATTATGAAACAATAAAGACTTTTGGTATTGAAAAAGTATATGCTTTTGCTACTTCCGCCATTCGTGATGCCGACAACGGAAGAGACTTTGTGAATGCAGTAAAAAACACCTACAACCTTTATGTAAATGTGATTCCCGGAGAACGGGAAGCCGAATTTATTTATAAAGGTGTCAGGCTTTCATATAATACAAACGAAGAGAAGGCGTTGATCCTCGACATCGGCGGGGGAAGCAACGAGTTGATTATAGCCGACGGCAAGAAAATTTACTGGAAAGAGAGTTACAATCTGGGAATGGCCCGTTTACTGGAAATGTTTGAACCCTCTGACCCAATTAAATCTGAAGAACTGGTGAAGATCGAATCTTTTCTGAATACAGAAATGGAGAATCTGCTAAATGCAGTAAAAACCTTTAAGCCTAAAACACTAATAGGAGCATCAGGCTCTTTTGAAACGCTGTCTTCCTTATTATCTCATATGCTTCCGGAAAAATATAAAATGAATGTCGGCAATCAACGGGAAATTGAACTTGCGGATTTTGAAGTAATTCACAACTATTTGCTTAAGTCGAAAGTGGAAGAAAGAAGAGACATGGCCGGAATGGAGCCTGTACGTGTAGAAATGATCGTTCTCGCAACTGTTTACATTAATTTCATCCTCAAAAACTGTAACATACAGAAATTAATTCAGACAGATTATGCACTGAAAGAAGGGGTCATAGCAGAAATTTTAAATATTTAGAACTCTGAAATTATGGCAAGAATACTGGTTATAGATGACGAAAAAGGGATACGAAGTACACTTCAGGAAATTCTGGAATATGAAAAATATGAAGTCGATCTTGCCGCAAGTGGACCTGAAGGTTTACAGAAATTTCAGAATGGAAAATACGATATCATACTGTGCGACATTAAGATGCCTGACATGGATGGAATCGAAGTCATTTCTAAAATATTTGAACAGGATACAGAGACCCAGGTAATTATGATCTCAGGACATGGGAATATTGATACCGCAGTGCAGGCAATTAAAAAAGGAGCCTACGACTTCATAGAAAAACCGCTTGATCTGAACCGACTCCTGATTACGATCCGCAATGCTATGGATAAGTCAACACTGATTACGGAGACTAAAGTCCTGAAAAAGAAAGTGAGTAAAAGTAATGAAATGATTGGTGAATCTGCCGCGATCGAATATGTAAGGAATATGATTGACCGTGTAGCACCCACCGAAGCAAGAATTCTGATCACCGGCGATAACGGTACCGGAAAAGAACTTGTTGCCAGGTTGCTTCACGAGAAGTCTGAAAGAGCCGAACAGGCTTTCGTGGAAGTGAATTGTGCTGCCATCCCTTCTGAACTTATAGAAAGTGAACTGTTCGGACATGAGAAAGGAGCTTTCACCTCAGCCATTAAACAAAGAAAAGGTAAGTTTGAACAGGCAGACAAAGGCACTATTTTTCTTGATGAAATTGGAGACATGAGTCTCTCTGCTCAGGCTAAAGTATTACGCGCACTCCAGGAAAATAAAATTTCCAGGGTGGGAAGCGACAAGGATATCAATGTAAACGTCCGTATCATAGCGGCCACAAATAAGAATCTTAAAGAGGAGATAGAAAAAACCAATTTCAGGGAAGACCTCTACCATCGACTAAGCGTTATCCTTATACATGTTCCGGCTTTAAAGGAAAGAAAACGATTATGGAATCCCTCTGAAGACCATCACAGAAGATGCCATCACAGAGTTACAGAAGATAAACTGGACAGGCAACATTAGAGAGTTCAGAAATGTATTGGAACGTTTGATCATCCTTTGCGATAAGGATATTACAGGAAAGGACGTAGTGAAATACGCGCAACCTCTTCGTAGCGAAAATTCATAAATTTTCTCTGATTTAAACAATGCGACTCGATTTATCAATATAATTTCATAAATTTTCTCTGATTTAACCAATACGATCCCATTTAAGCAATACGTTTCTTTTTAAACGTTATAATTGGACTTACCCATTACGATTGGATTTGCCCAATATATGCTGATCGTAGATGAAAAGAGGTGCAATGATTAAAATGATTTGCAGGATTAATAAATTTTGAGGATGCCCGATAATTATTTAAAAAACAATCTTCTTCTGGTAGTAATCATCCTTATTCTCCTATTCCCTGCCTTATTCATAAACCTGGGTTTACTTCCCCTTTCTGCTGATGAGGCCACCCGAGCCACGGTTGCCATCGAGATGGAGTATTCCGGAAATCTCATCACACCTACCATAAATGGAGATTTCTACTTTAATAAACCTCCTCTGTATAACTGGATCCTGCTTTTATTCTTCGTAATCAGCGGAAGCCATTCAGAACTTATCATACGGCTTCCTATGATCATGTCATTACTTTTATATGGTTGGGTAATCTTTTCAACAACAAGAAAACATATTGGACAGCGAAACGCTTTCCTCAGTGCTATGATTTTCATTACTTGCGGAAGGATTCTTTTCTACGATTCCATGCTTGGGCTGATCGATACAACCTATTCTTTGCTGATATTCATAAACTTCATCCTTATATATAAACTATCGAACGAAGAAAAGTACCTCAGACTGTTTCTCCTTTCCTGGCTTCTTATAGCAATGGGATTTCTTATGAAAGGTCTGCCTACTCTACTTTTCCAGGGCATTACACTTATTGCGGCCTTTTCCTGGCAAAAAAAGTTCAAAAAGCTACTAACTATCGAACATTTATCCGGCATTTTCCTCTTTATCCTTATTACCGGCAGTTATTACTTTTTATTATGGAAGAATAATCCGGATGGCCGGTATTTTGAAACTCTTTTCAACGAATCAGCAAAACGAACTTTCCTTACATACGGAATTAAAAAAACAATCGTTAACCTCTTTACCTTTCCCTTTATTCAGCTTTACCATCTCTTGCCATGGTCACTAATGATCATTTTTGTTTTCACAAAGAAGTTTTACACAAATTTGAATGAAAATCAATTTTTAAAATATCTGGGATTAGTATTCATCGTAAACATACCGGTTTACTGGATATCCGTTGAAACTTATCCGCGCTACATGTTCATGCTTTATCCAATCCTCTTCATTCTACTTCTATATGCTTATAATAAGTCGAAAAGTGAAGACCTTCCGCGGAAAATTGTCGATGTAATCTTTCTTACAGTTATCGTTTTAATGATACCTGCCATTTTTTGGGCTAAAAAGGAAATCCAGTTTGAATCGAATGCACCGGTTACAATGTTAGCGATAGCGATTACCGGGATTTGCATATTGATAATATATTTATTTATCAAAAACAAAAGTCTGCGTCCCGAACTTTTAATTATTATGCTTCTTGTTGTGCGTATTGCCTTTAACCTTGTGGTTTTGCCGGAAAGAGCAATTGAAAGCAGAACTGTTCTTCAAAAGAACCAGGCATTGCATGTTGCTGAAATATCTGTCGGAGAAGATCTTTTATTGCAACGAAATGCAACCTGCAGTCATGAGACTACCTTTTATATCGAATCCCGGAGAGGAGAAATTCTTTATCGTTCTGAAGGAGATTTCCGCCCGGGTATACTTTATATTTTTGACGGACGGGATGATCTCTGGCCTAAAGAGGAATTAATTTATTCTTTCGAAACCCGATGGCAGAACATTCCCCTTCGTCTATCCAGAATCAGAGAGAATTAGCATGAATTGGATGACATTGGCTCCATGATTTCAAGTATTTTCTTGCTTTTTATTAAAAAAAACATTACCTTCATTCTTTAAGGAGAATTATTCTTGTTCTAAACAACTGAATGGAAACTTTTAAAACAGCGGATAGATTAATTGAGAAAGGACTAAAAGTCACTCCTCAGCGGATTGCAATTCTTATGGCTATGAATAACCTTAAGAATCATCCAACAGCAGATAAGATATTTGAACATGTGAGACAACAAAATCCAAATATTTCCCTGGCAACGGTTTATAAAGTTCTGGACGTACTGGTTCAGAATGAGATTATCCGCAGCGTAAAAACAGACAGGGACACAAAAAGGTATGATGCGATAATGGATAACCATCATCACATCTATTTTTCTGATTCTGAAAAAATTGAAGACTTTTTTGACGACAATTTAACTAAAATCCTTCAAAGTTATTTTACAGAAAATTCAATTCCTAACTTCAGCATTGAAGATATCCGGCTTGAAATTGTCGGGAAACATATAGATATAAATAACAAATCATAAAAATCAATTTAATATTAACCTTTAATTTTTAAAATTATGGAAGAAAATCAAATCACCCCAATGCCACGTATCGGAGATCCTGCTCCTCAATTTAAAGCAGTTACTACTCAGGGAGACATTAATTTCCCTTCTGACTACACAGGAAGCTGGGTAATTCTTTTCAGTCACCCTGCAGACTTCACCCCTGTTTGCACTTCGGAATTTATAACTTTTGCATCTATGGATCAGAAATTTGCCGATGCGAATTGTAAACTTGTCGGACTATCCATTGATGGTTTATACAGTCATATTGCCTGGCTTAGAACAATTAAGGAAAAGATTGAGTTTAAAGGGATGAAGAATATCGAGGTGAAATTCCCGCTGATAGAGGACATCTCCATGAACGTTGCCACAAAGTACGGGATGATTCAACCAGGAGAAAGCACCACGAAGGCCGTCAGAGCAGTTTTCTTCGTTGATCCCAAAGGAATGATCCGTGCAATTATTTATTACCCCCTTAGCCTTGGAAGGAATTTTGATGAGCTATACCGTGCACTGATCGCCATGCAAACGGCTGATGCCTTTTCAGTGGCTACTCCTGCTGACTGGAATCCGGGAGACGATGTAATTGTTCCTACCGCGGGTACATGTGATAGTGCTGCAGATAGAATGGCATCAAAAGATGAAATGAAATGTTATGATTGGTTTTTCTGCACAAAGCCGATCTCCAAGGAAAAGGTTATGAGTACTGTACTTAAAAAGTAGAAACCGAACAATATTCTGGATTCAATATCCAAAATATAGCTTTTGGTTTTGATTTCGTTTATTAGCTATAGACGAAGAATACCAAACATATTACAGGTTAGAAATAAGCATTTTTTTAATGATGCGTACATTCTAACCTGTTTATATTTTACAGGGAATAAAAGCACCGGCCATAATATCGATTTCTTTTCGATTTATTCCAATTTCCCTGGATATCACCGGCCATTTTTTGACAGCAGTCACGACCTCATTTACAATAACATCCATTTGCTTAAGGTCAAGGCGAAAATACTTCCCCACACTCTTTGCCAATTCCACGTCCAAAGAATTGTTATCCATATCAATATTCAGAGCTAAACCATCTTTGTCAACAGAAGGATTTACGTCATAAGCAGGAGAAAGAACCCAGCCATTTTTGGCCAATAAAAATCCATGGTTGCGCAGATGATCGTCAGTATTTGAAATAAGGATATTAAATATTATCCTTCTCCACAGTTGATTTAGATTCATATGAACTTTTGCTCCCCGCGATTGAATAAATTCGGCAATCTCCAAATAACTGGCAGGCTTATCCCGTATTGAACTTTCTGTATTACCAGTCATTGTCATTGCAGACGAAAAGTGAATACGGACATCTTTGTCTCTATCGAAACGTTTTGTGAAAAATGTCTGATACTGTCCTGAAATCTTTAATATTTTTGAAGAGCTCATATCAATACCAGCCAAAATTGCCAATCTATAGGCCAGAAATTCCCATGACGCGTTATCGGTAGAATCACTTTTGGAAGGAAATTTAGCAATCCATAAGTTTCCCGAATTATCAATAATGCTCGCTTTTGGTCTTGCACCACCCAATGATGATCCTGGAGCAATTAAGATATCTAGCCATTTACGTATATCCCGGTTATCATCTCCTTCTAAATTTTTTACTGCTTCCTGAAGTTCATTAACCGATGACCATGGAGGGGTAGGATTATTTTCATCATTGTCCAGAAAAGGTCCATCCGGGTCAATTTTAAATCGGAGTCCTCCAGGCCTGCTTGTATCATAAACACCAAGCAAAAAGTCTGTTTCATAGAGATTATCTAATACTTCTCCTTTTTCTTTGGCTATCAATGCTGCTCTTCGCTTCATTAGAGTTCTTCCCCAGGTATCGGGCATATTGTCATGGATAATCCCGAAATTATCTTTATCTACAGGATACTGTGGCCCATTATAAAATTGAATGTCAGGATCCAAAAAGATTGGTTTTTCCGTCTTGATCCAAATGTCATTATATTCAAAACTAAATGATTTTCGACCTTTGCCATAGCGGGCTGATAAAATCCCGATGACTTTTGGCATAGTCATTTTGGACCAGTGGGCATAAACATAAATATCAAGTTTATTTCGCGACATCCTGTTAAAGTAAATCAAGATCCTGAATCTTCCTACCCTGAATATCATCCGAGGCAAGTTTCAAAAAATCATTATGTAACCCTAAAACCCTAAGAACATTAAAATACGCACCAATTGCGACACTCGCATCACCTTTTTCAATAGAATAAAGTGTACTTCTGGCAATACCTGCTCTTTCTGATACCTGAATAGTGGTCAATTTTCTTCTTTTTCGTGCTAATTTGATATTTTCCCCCATTTGTTCCAGAACTATTAAATGTTGGGGAAAGATTATTTGCTTTCTGGTTGCCATATGATTGATTCTTATTTCATACAAATATAGATCTTTTGTATGAAATAACAATCAATACTCCAAATTATTTATCTAGTAAGTGTTCCTGATTCTTCAAGCGGTAAATATCAATATTCTTATAGCTTCCCACCAGATCTCCAAGAAACGATTGTATCCCAGGCTCTCCGTAACTTAAGCTATCGCTAACGAAAAGATACTTCGCTCCCATTGCGATTCGGTTTTCAATTTTTGTGCTATCGGCATCCAACCCGTAATTGGACCAACCCTTCCGGTTCATTTTATACAATGTAATATCGGGGCTCGGATCAGAAATACTGATAACCCTGTCTTCTATGCTAATCCCAATACTGTCAAGATATGACTCAATGCTATCAAAATTGTGTACATTGGTTACATAGTAATTATTTTCCCATCCTCCATCGCTATACCTGTTCTGAAGTTGCTTCCCGGCGAATGTAACATTATGGATAAGAAAGCCAATCAGCACTATTTTGAAAATGACAGAATGAAGAATATTTTCAGAAAAACTCTTCAGAAGAATCAGGAAACCAAGCAGTACAAATGGAACAAGAATAAAGAGATTAATGATAAAATAATCATGAGATTGCAATCCCTGGAAAAACAAGAGCACAAATCCGACAAACCCAATTGATAATATAATTGTTAAGAATAAAAGCGTACGGTTTGCACGTTTATATAATGCCAAAACAGTCATTAACATAAGAACCAATATAATCTGGGTCTCCTGTCTGAAATAGTCGACCTGTATATGAACATTGACGTGATGAAGCATCAAGTCGATCTGCTCTTTTGTCATTTCCCATATGGGCAAAACATTGGTTAAAAAAATTCCTGAATTATAGGTCGAATTATATCTTTTTACATAAAAAAGCCATAAAAATTGAATTAAAAAAACAGCAGTAAATGCTATAAAAAAGAAAATCTTCGATTGCTGGAAAACTTTTCTTTCCGGATGAACCCTTACCTTCAACAACTCAAGAACAAATAGCCCTGTAATGGCAATAAAGCTTAGTAAAGACGAGATTTTAACAAGGCCTGCGACTAATAATAGAAGACAAAAAATGATAAATTGCCACATTTTTCCTTCTTTATAATACCTGTAAAAAAAATACAATCCTATTAAAGCAAAGGAAAATGAAGGTATATCCATTAAATAATTATTGGCGTAGTATACCAATACAGGCGAAGAGAAAAGAAATAAGGAGGCAGTGATTGCAATGACCGAATCCTTTAATACATCTTCAAATATTCTAAATACCGCTAACAATCCTAAAAAGAATAGCAGTAGCATCAGAGCACGGTAGATATATTCATGATGACCAAAAATTTTCCAGAGTTTTCCAACCGAGTAGTAAATCAGGGGGAAATCGCTGATTGCCTTGCCCGTGCCGTCTCCTCCAAGATAATGAATTGACGGTTCAAAAAAGGAATTGTCGTCCTGGGAATAGTTCATAGCCTGAGAAAGACAGTCACATTGGCGCCATAGATGAATGCTCTGAGCAGGTTTGACAATGATTTTATCGTACTGGTAAACCAGAGATATAATAACCAACGTGGTTATAAATATCCATATTGAATGTTTCGGGAAATACCTGACTCTTCGAATTGCTGTGTTGGCTACTATGAATCTTTCCCGAAAAGCCCCTTTTTCGACTTTCTTGCTCTTCCTCTCCTCCCTCTTGCTAATTCCACTCACACTCTTGCTAATTCCACTCACACTCTTGCTAATTCCACTCACAATCCTGCTAATTCCTTTCTCAAATCGCACTGAAGGAATTATCATTAAAAACATAAACGGGAGAAGCCAGATCAGTTTGGCGCCAAACCGGTCGGTAGTAATAACTAATGAAGAATTAATGGCTGCATTAATTAATATTGCCAATAGTAATGTTATAAAAACAAACAACATCCTTCGATCTGGTTTTACTATAAATTTTGTGGAGGAGTAAATGATGATAAGGCTGAACAAGCCAATTATTATAATAATACTATAAATCAGGTTGATAGGTTCCAGGGTTTCAGCGCTAACCAATCCCCTTGTCTGTCGGGAG
>CAJDXG010000014.1_pt1 | contig 17655 bp, 14 predicted proteins | sample 7391801 | NCBI WGS metagenome assembly CAJDXG01 (sample SAMEA7055713, study PRJEB34461) | soil metagenome | biome: terrestrial ecosystem; feature: Peninsula; material: soil | place: Antarctica | collected 2016 | reverse complement strand
CCAGGCATCTAAACGGAACATTCCTTTAACGGGAGCATGCTGTCAAAATATCGGGACCCGAAAGAGACTTTTAGCAAATTATAAAAGAATTAATTAAAATAAACATTATGAAGCTTTTATTAAGAACATTGATGAGCATGGTTTTGCTCTATAGTTTGGATACGTATGCTACGGAGCGTCTGCCGGATTATTTTAAATTAATACCATCGCCACAGAAAATTGAATTATTATCTGCAAAAGAAGGAATATCTTATAATTCACTCAGAGAGATTCATCTCCAGGGTAGATCTGTCAGGCCCGTTTTATATGAGTCATTAGAATCATTACCTCTCACAAACAAATCGTTTTATATGAGTCATTAGAATCATTACCTCTCACAAACAAATCAGGAAAAGGGATTCTCACGTTAAATATATCGGACTCCGACAATATGCCAGTTTCCCCTGAAGGATACGTATTGGAAATTAAAGACAATCAGGTAATAATTGATGCGCGTGCGCAGTCAGGTTTATTCTATGGATGTCAAACATTACTTCAATTATTGCAAGATGCACGCGATCAGCAAGTTGAGATTCCTGCATGCAAGATCACAGATTATCCGGACATCGCTTACCGGGCCATTCATTTGGATTTGAAGCATCATGTAGATGGCATAGATTATTACTATAAAATGATGGACCGGCTGGCACGTATAAAGGTAAATGCTGTTATTGTTGAGTTTGAAGATAAATTGCGTTATCGTAAAGCACCCATGGTTGGAGCAAGCAATGCCATTCCTGTGGAACAATTTGCCGCTATAAGCCGATATGCTCAAGAGCGTAATATTGAAATCAGCCCATTAATACAAGGACTGGGACATGCTTCTTTCATCCTTAAGCATGAACAATATAAAAAACTTCGCGAAGATTCTACCTCAGACTGGGCCTTTTCACCCCTCGATCCAGGAACTTATGATTTGCAATTTTCCCTCTACGAGGATGCAATTGCAGCCACTCCGGGAGGTAAATATTTGCACGTGGATGGCGATGAAGTTGGTAGCCTCGGAATGTCCGATCTATCTAAAAAGTCCGGAATGAAACCTTTTGAACTACAGATGTACTGGCTCAACAAGGTTAGCGAATTTGCAAAACAGCATAACAGAATTCCTATTTTTTGGGATGATATGGTTTTCAAGCTTGCCGAGCTTTATAAAACAACGTATGATGTGGAAATATCAGAACAGGAAGTGGAAAAGATATGGCAGAAAAATAAAAATATATTGGATGAGAACATCCATCTGTTTCCTCAAAACTGTGTTTACATGCGCTGGAATTATGATATTGTGGATTTATTAGGAAACTTTAAAGCTATTGACTGGTACAAATCGAATCAATTAAGTGTGATGGCTGCCACCGCTGCCCAGACGATGTGGCCCTTGCTTCCGCGACACAATTCTAAATTCCAAACGATAAAAGATTTTTGTAAGATTACTGCTGATAAAGAATTAGATGGAATACTATGTACCGCCTGGGACGATTGTTCTCCTCACTTTGAAACTTTTTGGCGGGGATTCTATTATTTCAGCTTGTTTAGCTGGAATTATAAGGATGTTCCTCTGCATGATGCTGAAGCAATGTATCGTCATAGGTTTTATGGGCCTGCATTAGGAGACTCCTCTTTTGAATTTCAGAACCTATTGGAGCAGAATGTTTATTTTTGGGAAAAAGCGTTGATTGAAAAGGGCAATAGGATTACCGCTGCAATAAGTATAGATTTAATAGATTTACCTGACCCGAAAAAAAGTGGAAAATGGAGCAATAATTATCAGGCGAAGATTATCGGTGCAAAAGAGACAATTAAACAATATGAGGTTGTCAAAAGCAGAATAGAAAAATCATTGATGAATTCTAACAGGAACCGTTATTCTTTATCTCTTATGAATCAGATCAATGAATTACAAATATATCCTGCTAAATTGCTGCTTTTATTAGAAGAATATGATGTTGCATCCTCAAAATACCAGCAAGCACAAATGAACCATATCGAGGATTATGTAAAAAGCTTCACCGATATTAGAAATGAATTTGAAAGAGTTTTTTCGGAAACGAGAATACTATCTAACCCCGAAGATTATATACTTGATTCCAATCATCACCAGCATTTTGCCAATGCAACTGCTAATAGTGATTGGATGTATCTCTATGAACTTGCTATGAACGATAAAATTTTGAGATGGATGTCTAAATAATTGTTATCCGTTGAAACCAGCGCGTCGATTATAATTTTCCTGTACATTGATATAATAGGCCTTATATTTAATGTAATGATTTCCTTTTTTAAATTCAAAAATTACATTTTTTGCTCTGTAAATTTTCCCAATACAGGCTTCGAAAATTAATGTATGGTGTATTTTGGTAATTTCTTCTGCCTGAAGGATTGAATTAAATTCAATGCTTCTGTCAGAAAAGTGTCCGATTACTGGTAGGGAATACTTTTTTTGGCTTCTTTTGCTAATGGTTCCAGGATTTATGGCTGGTCCTTTCCGCTTTACCAGCGTTGTCCCTGATTTACCGGGTTTGGCAATTAGTCCAGGCATTGTGCCAGGCGCACTTTTTAATAATGAATTATGTTTTGCCATTTTATAAAATTTGTATATTAATAACGTAAATTAACTAATTTTATTCCGTTAATAACCTTTTATACGTATTTGTGTCAATCAGGTTTCTCTTTATAAAAACATTTTTTGTTTAATATTTTCATGTAATATTTAAACAATATTTTATACATCTTGTTAAATATAGTATAAAATATTAAAAGCATAAAATTTGTTTACACTAAGCTCAACGATAAATAATTTATCAGAAGAATTTAACTCAAACTTCGATTCTTTTAAGGCTAAATTATCAATTTTTCACGAGAAACTTAAAGAAGTTCACACAAACAGGCCATCTTCCTCTCTTACAAAGCATAAGGACAGAGGGAAACTGTTAGCACGTGAACGGATAGATCTCCTCGTAGATCCCCTTACTCCCTTTCTTGAATTATCTCCGCTGGCAGCCCTTGACCAATATGATGACCAGTTTCCTTCCGCAGGAATCATCACCGGAATAGGAATTATTAGGGACAGGGAAACAATGATAATCGCGAATGATGCTACGGTAAAGGGTGGTACCTACATTAAAGAGACAATAAAAAAGCATATCCGGGCGCAGGAAATTGCCTTGCAAAACAATCTGCCTTGTGTTTATATGGTGGATTCAGGTGGTGTATTTCTCCCCAGGCAAGCGGAGGTATTTCCGGACAGGTTTGATTTTGGTCGTATTTTTTATAATCAGGCAAGGCTTTCTGCAATGGGTATCCCTCAGATTTCAATTGTTCTGGGGTCCTGCACTGCCGGAGGAGCCTATATTCCCGCTATGAGCGATGAAACCATCATTGTAAAGAATCAGGGCACTATATTCATTGGGGGACCTCCCCTGGTAAAAGCAGCCACAGGAGAAGATGTAAGTGCGGAAGAACTGGGGGGAGCCTTTGTACATACTTCTGTTTCCGGTGTTGCAGATCATCTGGCAGACAATGATCATCATGCTTTGCAGATATGCCGTAATATATTTGAGTCGTTAAAACTGCCTGAAAGACAGAAATTGGATTTAAAGGAAGCTATTGAACCTCTATATAGTGCTGAAGAAATTTATGGTATTTTGCCGGCTTCTTCCAGGGAGAGTTTTGACGTGAAAGAAATAATTGCGAGAATTGTTGATGGAAGTAAGTTTCATGAATTTAAAGAAAACTATGGGACTTCTATTATTACCGGCTTTGGCCGGATAATGGGTATGCCGGTTGGGATTGTTGCTAATAATGGAATTCTTTTTTCTGAAAGCTCCCTTAAAGCCACACATTTTATTGAACTCTGCAATTTTCGTAAAATCCCCCTTGTTTTTCTTCAGAACATTACCGGCTTTATCGTAGGGAAAGAATTTGAGCATAAAGGAATCGCTCGTGATGGAGCAAAACTGGTTCATACTGTAGCTAATTCAAATGTTCCCCGGATTACAATCATTATTGGAGGTTCATATGGAGCTGGTAATTATGCAATGTCCGGAAGGGCATTTGACCCAAATTTTCTATTTTTATGGCCAAACGCCAGGATCTCGGTTATGGGAGGTGAACAGGCAGCCAATGTGCTTATTGATGTAAAATCTACGAAGGGTGATAAAACAGATGATTTGGTTGAAGAAATGAGAGAATCGATTCTCCGGAAATATGAAGAAGAGGGATCTGCATTTTATAGTACTTCGCGTTTATGGGACGATGGAATCATTGACCCTCTGGATACAAGAAAAATACTAGGAATGACGTTGTCAGTATGTCTTAATAAAAAATTTTCTGAACCTAAAACCGGGATTTACAGGATGTAATCTGGCGTCAAATGAAAAAGAAAAATCTGAATAGGGGTTTATCAAACAGCAGGAACAATGAGAGCATATAAAACTATTGTAATGAATGAGCTTTCGGGAATCGGTACGATTTGGTTAAATCGGCCTGAAGTGCACAATGCCTTTAATCCTGAAATGATTTCTGAGGTAAATGATGCTGTCATTTTCTTTCAGGAAAAGACAGATATTCGTTTGATAATAATCCGTGCCAGAGGAAAATCGTTTTCTTCAGGAGCTGATCTGAATTATATGAAAGAATTAGCCGGGGCTGATCTTGATGTAAATTTAAGTGATGCTAAAAAACTGGCTGAAATGTTTTTCACGATTCATTCTTGTCCTAAACCTTTGGTAACTGTCCTGCACGGCAATGTTACCGGAGGTGCCAATGGTATTGTTGCTGCTTCGGATATTGCCCTGGCAGAAACCGGTACTGTTTTCAGGTTCAGTGAGGTTCATCTTGGATTAGTGCCGGCAACTATATCTCCATACCTAGTGCGTAAAATAGGATTGTCTGCCAGTAAAGACCTTATGTTAACGGGTCGGTCATTTAATGCAGCAGAAGCCTTGAGACTTTCCCTGGTAAATTATACTTTTGAACCTGAAGATCTGGATAAAATCCTCAATGGAATATTAAAAAATCTTTTGCTTGGCGGTCCTGATGCTTTATCCGGTACAAAAAAAATATTGAATGGGATCGTAAACAGAAATATTGATAGTGGTCTTTTGGAATTTACCTCAAATGCTATTGCTTTTTCCAGAGCTTCTGATGAAGGAAAAGAAGGTATTAGTGCATTTTTTGAAAAGCGAAGAACACTATGGCAAAAGGATTTGCCAATTGAATAACTTAATCTGAATGAATGCTTTTTCCAAAATATTGATTGCCAACAGGGGCGAAATAGCTGTGAGGATTATAAAAACTCTTCGAAAGTTAGGGATTTCCTCTGTTGCAATTTGTTCGGAGAATGAGGTGAATGCCCTTCATGCCCGAATGGCTGATGAGGTAGTCTGGTTAAAAGGGGATAATCTTTCTTCAACCTATCTGGATATTGAACAAATAATTGAAATTGCCATCGAAACTCATTCGGAAGCCATTCACCCTGGCTATGGGTTCTTGAGTGAGAATGCGGAATTTGCACGAAAAATACTTGAAGCTGGTTTGCAATTTATTGGGCCTTCCCCTGATTCGATTGAAATTATGGGAAATAAGCAGAATGCACGCCAATTAGTACGCCAATTATCGATTCCTCTTATTGATGGCGTTGAAGGTGATATTGAAGAAATAAAACGTCAGGCAGCTAAACTGAAATTTCCTGTATTGGTAAAAGCCCTGGCAGGAGGAGGAGGGAAGGCTATGAGGATTGTTCGTAATAGCTCCGAACTGGACACTGCCGTTGAATTTGCTTCTAGGGAAGCAATGAATTATTTTGGAGATGATCGGGTATATATTGAACATTATTTTGAGAAGGCAAGGCATATAGAAATTCAGGTTTTAGCCGATAACCACGGAAATATTTTGATTCCCGGTGAACGGGAGTGTACTGTTCAACGCAGATATCAAAAGGTTATAGAAGAGTCTCCTTCCATTTTTTTAAAGGAAGAGACGAGAAAGAAAATGATGGATTCTTCACGGAAGATTGTCAGAGAAATTAATTATGTAAATGCCGGGACTATTGAGTTTCTTGTGGATGAGGATCAAAACTTCTATTTTCTCGAGATGAACACCAGAATACAGGTGGAGCATGCTGTAACTGAATTAGTGAGTGGGATTGATATAGTGGAAATGCAGGTTAATATTGCCGCCGGGATTGAATTTAAAATTGTTCAGGAGGATCTTCATCCACAGGGACATGCTATCGAAGCCAGGTTATATGCTGAGGATCCTGCTTTAGGATTTATTCCTTCACCTGGTTTCCTGGTCGATTATCATGAACCATTGCAGGAAAAAGGATTGAGGATCGATTCAGGAATTGATGGCCCTTGCGAATTGCAAGCTGATTATGATCCACTCATTGCCAAGATCATCGTTCATGGTAAGGACAGGAACATGGCGCTGAAAAAACTTTCATCCGGACTTAGCTCTTTTATTATTAACGGGGTACAAACTAACAGGGAATTTCTTATTGCTATTCTAAAAGATACAGAATTTCTTAAAAATAAAATTTCAACTTCCTGGCTGGAACAACGATTGGGTCATATTCTTGAGAGTATCAGGAACGGAAAAACTCACACCAGCTTGTCTGTGATATTTTCTGCCTGGATCCTGGGGTATCTTTTTAATAGAAACCTTGAATCCGGCAAGTCTGAAAATAATATATGGCGACAGATCGGCTACTGGAGGATTCTTATGAAGAAATCCTGCATCATTGACGGCCGGCAATATGATTTTTTTATGAAATCAGAAAGCGACAAAAATTTCGTTTTGACTTTTGAAAAAGAACAAATTCATCTAAAGTTTGTAAGTTTAATAGAGAATCATCTTATTTTTTTGGCAGACGGACGGTTGATAAATGCACTGATTAGTATAGGAAAAGGAAATGAAGATATTGTATTTATTGAAGGCCTGGAGTTCCCTCTTAAATGCGGTGAATTTTTGTCTGAAACCCCTGCATTGAACAAAGTCACAGATGAAGACAACAATGAAAATTTGATAATCAAATCCCCCATGCATGGGCGAATTGTTAAATTAAATGCTGTTATTTCAGCGAAAATTAGAAAAGGCGATGTGTTGTATATTCTTGATGCCATGAAAATTGAAACCAGGGTGCTTGCACCAATGGACGGATATGTAAAGGACCTTTTGGTAATGGAAGGCGAACAAGTGGGTAAAAACCAAACAATCATGATTTTTGAAAATAAATATATTTAGTAAACTTTATCAATCTCTCTATGCATCAATCAATCTATGAAAATGAAAACCATCTCAAACTAAGAAATCTGGTAAGAGACTTTGCTGAGAAGGAAATCCAACCTTTAGCTACTGAGCTGGATGAAAAAGAAATGTTTTCAACCCAACTAACTCTTCGTATGGGTGAGTTGGGTCTGTTTGGGATCACCCTTCCCACAAAATATTCGGGTCACGGCAAGGATACACTCTCTTATATTATTGCGGTTGAAGAAATCGCAAGGGTTGACAGCTCTCAGGCAGCGACTTTGGCAGCCCATAATTCATTGGGTATTTATCCCATCTATAAATTTGGAACCGAGGATCAAAAAAAGACATTTCTGCCTCAGTTAACGACTGGTAAAAAATTATGGTCCTTCGGATTAACGGAGAAAATGGCCGGTTCTGATGCCAGAGGAACTGAATCACATGCCACACTGAAAAATGGAAATTGGATTATCAACGGCGAAAAACAATACATTACTAATGGATCCGTGGAGATCAATGCAGGAGTTACCCTCCAGGTGATTACCGATGTGGCGAATGGTAAAAAGGAACTCTCAGTTATTTTAGTTGAAAGGGACAGGAACGGCTATACGAGTGAAAAGATGTCCGGCAAAATGATGTGGCGGGCAGCCGATACAGCGCGTTTATGGTTTAAAAATGTTGAGGTGCCTGAAAAGAATTTGCTGGGTGATAAAGGAAAAGGTCCTAATATAATGTTTGAAACCCTTGACGGCGGCCGCCTTTCTATTGCAGCTATCGGACTCGGCCTTGCGCAGGGCGCTTTTGAGCATGCTCTGGAATATGCTAAAAAGAGAGAGCAATTTGGCCGGCCTATTGGGAAGAATCAATCAATAGCTTTCAAACTGGCGGATATGGATATGAAAATAGAACTTGCCAGGAATATCTTATATAAAGCTTGTTGGTTAAAGGATTCAGGCAAAAGCTATAGCAGAGAGTCTGCAATAGCCAAACTATATAGTTCTGAAATAGCAAGAGAAATTGCCGATGAGGCCGTTCAAATATTTGGAGGCGCCGGATTGTTTAAAAGCAGTCCCGTAGAGCGTTATCTCCGTGATCAGAAATTACTTCAAATTGGAGAAGGTACATCTGAAATACTTAGGATTGTGTTATCCAGACAACTGGGTTTATAAAATTCAACAATGGAAAGCAGAAAAAAAGATCATATTGAACTCGCTTTTGAATCCCAAATTCTCCGTGGGGATATTGACCATCGTTTTTATTACGAACCAATTTTGAGTGCTCATCCAAAGGGTATCCCGGGTCCTTTTCCTTTTGGCAACAAATCACAAAGAATTCCTATGTGGGTTTCCAGTATGACGGGTGGAACTGAACTGGCAGGGATAATCAACCGGAACCTGGCAAGGGCCTGTAAAGAATTCGGAATGGGTATGGGACTCGGTTCATGCAGGTCAATCCTGGAAAGTGATGAGCATTTATCCGATTTTGATATGCGCGAAATTATTGGAGATGAAATGCCTTTTTACGCCAATCTGGGCATCGCACAAGTGCAGGAGCTTCTGGATAAAGGTCAGGAAGTGAAAATAAATACCCTTGTTGAAAAATTGAGGGCAGACGGTCTGATTATTCATGTAAATCCGCTGCAGGAGTGGTTTCAGCCGGAGGGTGACCGATTTCTTGTTTCTCCTCTTCACACTATAAAATCTCTGCTTAAAAATTTTAAATATCCATTGATTGTTAAGGAAGTAGGACAGGGAATGGGTATTAGCAGTATGAAAGCTTTGCTCGGATTACCATTACAAGCTATTGAATTTGCCGCTTTCGGGGGAACTAATTTTGCAAAACTCGAGTTGATGAGAAGTAAAGGCGCAAATCAGGAATTTTTTGAACCACTTTCGAAAATAGGACATGATGCTTATCAGATGACAACTATGGTTAACAACATTGTGGATGAAGGGAAGGTAAAAACCCCACATTTGATCATTTCCGGCGGTATAAAAACTTATCTTGATGGGTATTATCTCATTCAGCGTTCTAAAATTCCGGCTATTTATGGCCAGGCCTCATCTTTTCTGAAATATGCCAGAGGAAGTTATGAAGAACTCAGAGAGTTTGTGGATTTTCAGGTAAAAGGCCTTGAACTTGCTTATGCTTATCTTAGAATTGCATAAAAAATGGTAAAAAAAATTGATGGATTTTCAAAATTGGGAAAACAGGAGAAAAGAAAGCTTATAAGTTCTAAGCTACCGGATCCTGCTTCTTTTCTACGATTGCTGGAGGATATGGAAAAACCCGTTCCTTCAATTCAAAAAATAATAGATAATCTCAGTGAAAATTGTATATCCAATTTCATATTACCTTATAGTGTTGCTCCTAATTTTTTAATCAATGGAAGGATATACAATCTTCCCATGGTTACTGAAGAAAGCTCAGTAGTTGCCGCGGCTTCCTCAGCATCAGGTTATTGGGCATCCCACGGGGGCTTCAATACCAACGTGCTGAATTCAATAAAAAGCGGTCAAATACATTTTTTATGGAAAGGAGATAAACAGTTTTTGATCAATGAATTTCAAAAAATTGAGAAAGACCTTACTAACGGGGTTCAGCATTTGACGAAAAAAATGCGTGAGAGGGGTGGAGGAATAACCGGAATGGAATTGCTCGATTTTACTTCGGAATTGGATAATCTTTTTCAAATCAGGGTATATTTTGAAACGGCTGATGCCATGGGAGCCAATTTCATCAACTCCTGTCTGGAAGAAATAGCTATTCTTTTTAAAAAACACTTCAATGAAAATGTCTCCGTCCATACTGAAAAACCTGAAATAATAATGTCCATTCTCTCTAACTATACTCCCGAATGCATTGTATCGGCTGAAGTTCGATGCAAGCTTGATGAACTTGGAGTATTTGGAATGAATGGAGGAAAATTTGCCGAAAAATTTAAACTCGCTGTTGACATTGCCGGTCTGGATACATTTAGGGCGGTTACCCATAATAAGGGAATTATGAACGGTTCGGTAGCTGTTCTTGTCGCCACAGGAAACGATTTTCGGGCAGCTGAAGCATCTGCCCATGCCTATGCAGGTCGTGATGGCAAATACAGAAGTCTTTCCTATGTCACAATACATGAAGATATCTTTACTTTTGGTTTAAGAATGCCAATGGCTCTTGGCACCGTCGGTGGTATTACAAATACTCACCCGTTGTGTAAATTAAGTATGCAAATGCTTGATAATCCCGATGCCGGACAGTTGATGCAAATAGTGGCTGCGGCTGGGCTGGCCAGTAATTTTGCTGCAATAAGAGCACTAATAACTGGCGGAATACAGCATGGGCATATGAAAATGCACCTTTCTAATATCCTGATAAGCCTGAAAGCAAGTGAAAGCGAATCTGAGAAAATCAGAACATTTTTTCAGGACAAGACGGTCTCATTTAGCGGCGTGGAAGACTATTTAAATGAATTAAGATCAAGAAGTTGAATAAAAATAATTCAGATAGGCAGTTTTTCAGATCGAATGGTAAACTTATGATTACAGGAGAATACCTTGTGCTTAAAGGAGCATCTGCATTAAGCATTCCTGTTAAAAAAGGCCAGACTCTTAATCTAGTTACTGGTGGTGTCTCAGGATTTCTGGAATGGAGTACCTCAATTCTGGGAAATCCATGGTTCCATGTAAGTTTCCATCTTCCGGACCTGGAAATTACCAATACAAATATGAGTTCGGTTGCAAAGAATCTTCAGAAGATTTTAATCGGAGCCAAAAGGCTGAACCCTCGGTTTTTGAATACCTCAGCTTCTTTTAAAGCAATTTCAAATATTGAGTTTGATATTGATTGGGGACTTGGTAGTTCATCTTCATTGCTCGTAAATATTGCCTCGTGGGCAGGCGTAGATCCTTTCCGCCTGCATTTTTCGGTCTCAGAGGGTTCAGGCTACGATATAGCTTCCTCTTCATCCGACTATCCGGTCCTTTATAGCATGGGGAATGGAAATCCATATTTTGAAAGAGCAGATTTTAGTCCCCCGTTTCATGAGAAACTATATTTTGTATATTTGGGTAATAAGAAGTCATCGGAAGATGCGGTAAAGAAATTTAACACTTTATTAAAAGATTATACTAAAGAAATAAGAGAAATAGATCTAATTAGCCGGGCAATTGTTAATGTTCGTGAATTCTTCGATTTCACTTCTTTATTGAAGCAACATGAGGATATTATCAGCAGTGTCATTGAAATACCTTCAGTTACTTCAACGTATTTTTCAGATTTCGATGGGACCTGTAAATCGCTTGGAGCATGGGGTGGAGATTTTGTATTGCTGGCAACCCCATTTCCGGAAGATGACGTAAAAGACTATCTTTCTCATAAAGGTTATGATACTTGGTTTCGTTATGCAGACTTAATCCTTCCTCTAAAAAGTTAATAGTATGAGTGGAAAAACAACTGTCCGGTATAAAGATGCAGGTATATTGGGTGAAGGAATGCAACAATGGACATGCCCCAGCAATATTGCTTTAATAAAATACTGGGGGAAGCGTGATGGACAAATTCCAATGAACCCGAGTCTTAGTCTTACATTGGAAAAATCGCTTACACAAACCAGTCTTTCCTACGATTCTTCAACATCCCTCATTCAGCGGGTATTGCTAGTTCGGCCAGTGCTATGGGTGCACTCGCACTTTGTGTTGCATCCGTGGAAAAAGAACTTTTCGAGGTTACCCCTAATGATTATGATTTCTTTAGGCGTGCCTCATATCTTGCCAGGATGGGTTCCGGAAGTGCTTGTCGCTCTGTTTTCGGAGGATATTCATTATGGGGAAGGACTATACATTTGAGTAATTCATCTGATTATGAGGCAGTTAGTTTGGAGGGTATGATCCATCCTTTCTTTCAGAAAATTGAAGATGCTATTCTGATTATCAGTCCGGAAAGAAAGGGCGTAAGTAGCAGTGCCGGACATGCGATGATGATTCATCATCCTTATGCTAATGCAAGGTATAATCAGGCGAATGATAATCTCGGAAAACTTTTAAACGCGCTTAAAACCGGTGATAAAAATGATTTCATCAGGATAGTGGAAAATGAAGCTCTCAGCTTACATTCTCTGATGATGAGTTCCGATCCAGCCTATTTTCTGATGAAACCTCAAACATTAAGCATTTTGGAAAGTATCAGAAAATTCCGCGATGAAAGTGGATTATTTATGGCTTTTACCCTCGATGCAGGACCAAATATACATCTCTTATATCACGAGGACGATCGGGATAAGATTCAGGCATTCATTAAACCTGAAATGAAAAATTGTTGTGGCGAAGGATCTATTATTATGGATAGAATGGGGGGGGGACCAAAGAAGGTAAAAGGTAAAAGGTAAAAGGTAAAAGATAAAAAATTGTAGAGACGCGATTTATCGCGTCTCTCATGATCAAAAATGCAAGGGAGAACATAGAGTCGCACGGATGTGCGACTATTGATAAACGTCAAAATATAACGGTAAAATATAAAAAATAATGAATCATTCTCCTACCATTTTTAATGCAAAGATTCTTCTTTTTGGGGAATATGTGGTGATTTATGGCGGAATGGCTATCACTATTCCTTACGCCTTTTATACCGGTCATCTTCGATTTATCGGAGAGAATAAATATACGCGTTACGATATTGCACTTCAGTCGGCAAAGGACATTACCAGATACCTTGATTATTATTTGGCTAACAGGGAATTGCAAAATATCGTTGTCCTCGATACTGAGCGTTTAAGAAATGATTTAAATTCAGGATTGTATTTTGAATCGAATATTCCTCAGGGTTATGGCTTGGGTTCTTCCGGTGCTCTTGTAGCAGCCCTTTATAAAGAGTATGCAATTCAGGCGATTAAGCCGGATAATCAAAATTCACTAAAAAAACTTAAGGTAATCCTGGCAGCCATGGAATCTTTTTTTCACGGTACCAGTTCCGGAATGGATCCGCTGAATTGTTTGGTTGCAAAACCACTACTGTTTAAGGGTAATGGGGATATACTCAAGGTGAGCGTTCCGAGGGGGTCCGGAGCATCAATATTTCTTGTTAATTCCGGTAAACCTGCAAATACAGAGCCTTTAGTAAAGCTATTCCTCGGGAAATCAGTGGATAATAAATTCATGGATGGAATTAACAATCATTTAATTCCTTTAAACTCTGATTGTATCCAAAATCTAATTAAAGGAAAGCAAGAAGATTTTTTTAAAAGTTTGCATGAATTATCAGCTTTTCAGTTCGGGAATTTTCAGGAAATGATCCCTGTAGGATTAATGGATTTATGGAAAATAGGGCTTGATTATCAGGATTATACGCTTAAACTTTGTGGTTCGGGAGGAGGAGGTTATATCCTCGGATTTACCAGGGATTATTCTGTAGCTGAAAAAAGTATAAGTGAATATGGTTTTGAAGTTACACCAGTAAAATAGGATGCTATATGTGCTGGTCGCACATGGAAGAGGGGTAATGATTAAGATGATTTGGAGGATTTAAAGGATTTTTTTTGCTGGAATTTTGGCGATAGCGGTTTATGAGAATTGTGAACGAGGTTGATTTGAATGGATTTATAAGATATGTGCTGGTCGCACATGGGAAGAGGGGGCAATGATTAAGATGATTTGAAAGATTTAATAGATCTAATAATTGTAGATAGAATTCATGAATTTTATCGCTTCCATGGCAGGTACCATATGCACTTAGCGAAGACCTTTGCGCAACTGCTGTTGACTATTATCAGCATTGGCCTTGCATGGAAATAAATACTAACCAAAGATCCCTGCAATATTGCCACCATCGACAGATATAGTTTGTCCGGTGATGTATTCAGAAGCTGGTGATAATAGCCATGTTGCGAGCGAAGCAAATTGCTCCGGCCTGCCCATGAATCCGACGGGGATATTTTGAACGATATTCTTTTTTACTTCATCAACAGGAGTTCCTGTCAATTGGCTTTTTTTGTTGAAAACTCTTTTCACTGCTTCTGTTTCATGATATCCGGGTGCGAGAATATTCAGGTTAACGCCATAAGAGGCCACTTCGCGCGACAGGGTTTTGACGAAGCCGACTACAGCAAGTCGCATGGAGGTGCTGAGCACAAGATTATCCAGAGGTTGTTTTACCGCTGAACTTTCAATATAGATTATACGTCCATATTTTGCCAGTTTCATTTTTTGCACCAGTCGGGCACTAAGATCAATTTTCCAACGCAGTAATTTCCTGTATGCTTCATCCCAATCATCCAGATTGGTCTCCAGAAAAGTCATAGCAGGGGGACCACCGGCATTAATCACTGCACCATGAAGAGGGTATTTTTCCTGTATCTGATCAATCTTGTCCATAGTTTCAGGGATGGTAAGGTCTGCCTGAAGTATTTGAACATTCGAAGGTGAGATTGCTTTTAGTTTTTGAAGTTGTTCCATTCCTCTTGCAATGGCTATTACGTTAGCACCTTCTGCAATGAGAGCCTTTGAAATTGCCAGGCCGAAGCCACTACTGGCACCTCCTACAAGAAAATTGTGATTATTAATTTTTAGATCCATGGTTAACTAATTTAACTAATGTAATAAGTACGTATTGTGGTTTGTGAAATTTATTGATCTCTGTATGTTAAGTCTCTGTATGTTAAGGCACAGATTCAAAATTTCAATGTTAAACTCTTAAAAGAGTGTGTTTATAATTATTTCGAGCCTACGATATTTTAAACATTTTCATTAGGGTTTAGTTCGCGTTACCTGTATTTCAGTAATAAAAAAAGCCCTGTACGATAAACGTACAGGGCTTGAGAGCATTTATGTTTTTAACTTGTATTTATACTAGTTTAACATTCACTGCATTCAACCCTTTTCTTCCTTCTTGGAGGTCAAAGGTCACTTCGTCATCTTCTCTGATTTCGTCTACGAGACCTGATGCGTGTACAAAGTACTCTTTTTCTGATTCTGTGTCTTTAATAAAACCAAAACCTTTGCTTTCATTAAAAAACTTTACTTTTCCTTGATTCATGATGATTTGATAATTTAATAATTAATTTATGCAAAAATAGAATAAATTTTCTATACGAACACAAAAAACTCTACAATTATTTGATTTTTTTAAAATCAGTGAAAACAGTAACGTTATGAATTCATATTGCTCTTAAAACAAATCACTCTAAAAAATGTTTTGGAAAATACCAGTTATTTTTTTAAAAAAAAGAATGAAGTGAACTTAGCGAAAAGAATCTTGAATTTAAGCTTCTCCGGAATAGGGGATTTAAGCAAAAAAAATCAAGGTTATCCTCTGCAATTATTAGTCTGGCCTTTGAACAGATGTATTTTTCTTTTGTTGTTATGGAATGTAATATTATTTAAAATTGTCTAATTCCCGTGAGTGAAAAAAAGTTTGTTTTTTAAATTGAAAATGATGAGATTTCTGATTATTGCTTTCCTTTTGACTATTTCGATAAATATAGTATTCTCCCAAACTATGGCTGAAAAAAATGAGCCAATATTATCTAAGGCGGGTGTTGTGAAAGGAATTGTGAAAGACTCCGGGGATAAATTACCTATGGAATTTACCAGTGTGGCTATTTTTAGTGCCAGGGATTCAAGTTTGGTGACTGGTTCAATCACAGGAACTGATGGTAATTTTGTCCTGAATAATGTATCACCTGGGAAATACTATCTGATAGTAAATTATATGGGCTACGAAAAACAGGTGATAGAGAATGTGACTCTTACAGCGTCTGGAAATACAGCCGATCTGGGAGTTATTAACCTCGTCCTTGCCAAAACAAATTTAGCAGAAGTTGAGATAATCGCGAATCAGGCCCATGTCGAATACAAGCTGGACCGTAAAATAGTTAACGTAGGTCAGGATATAAACGCTTCATCCGGCACCGCGGCAGATGTCTTGCAAAACACACCTTCTGTACAGGTCGATATTGAAGGGAATGTAAGTCTTCGAGGAAGTTCAAATTTCACTGTCCTCATTGATGGTAAGCCTTCTCCTCTTTCAGGTTCTGATGCCTTACAGCAGATTCCGGCAAGCGCCATAAAAAACATTGAAATCATTACTAATCCAAGTGCTAAATACGATCCGGATGGTATGGCAGGGATTATCAATATCGTTAGTAAGAAAAATTCATTGCAGGGTATTTCCGGTTTGGTTAATGCGCGTGTTGGAGTCTGGGACAAGTATTCCGGAGATTTTCTTATAAATCACCGGTCAAAGAAATTCAACTTTTATACCGGAGCGAGTTACAGGGACGATAATTACCAGGGCAGTTCTTATTCTTTAAGCACCATTACACATGCCGATACAGTAAGGTATACTGAGATGGATGGAAACCGACGAATGAAGAGAGGCGGGTATGAAGTTAAAGGAGGTGTTGATTTTTATCCTGATAATAAAAACACTATAAGCCTGTCCGGCGAATATGGTGAGCGTAATTTTGGTTCTGGTGGCTTTCAAAAGATTCGATACTGGAATGATCCACTTTCCTTTAACAGATATACCGTAAACGATAACTTTAATAATCATGGCGGGGATTATTACAATCTTAACCTTAATTATCAACTTAAATTTAATGACAAAGGTCATGAACTGAATACATATACCAATTATTCCACCACAAAATCTGATGATTGGGACTCGCAAATTGAATTTCCTGCAGATGACGATTTTTCTTATTTGAAAGCTATTGTAAACGATAAAACCCGGGGAATTGAAACAGGAGAGAATGATCAGTTTAGATTTCAGGCAGACTATACACTGCCAATTAATGAACACTCGAGGTTTGAAGCAGGATATCAGGCAAGAATTGACCTTCAAAATGAAGATTTTGAATTTAAAAAATATGATAAATTAACTGAACAAATGGTTACGAATCCGTTATACACGAATTCATCCGATTTTTACAGGAACGTTCAGGCAGCATATTCTACTTACAGCAATAAAATAAAAAATTACGAATTTCTTCTGGGCTTAAGGGGGGAGCTAACCGACCGGCGAATTGAAACGGAGCAGTCTGGTGAGCCTGCGGAAATTCAGCGTTTCGATCTGTTTCCTACCTTTCACCTGTCCAGATCCTTTTTGGAAGATCATCAATTTATGCTTTCCTACAGTCGGCGTATCAATCGCCCCAGGGGTTGGTATCTTTCACCTTTTGAAAGCTATATCGATGCACATAACCGCAGGAAAGGCGATCCCGGTCTGAAACCGGAGTATGTTAATTCTATTGAATTGGGCTATCAAAAGACCTTTGGACGCTCATTTATTTCTTTTGAAGGATATTATAAGAATACCATTGATAAGATTGACAGGATTATGAAATTGGTTGACATTGAAAAGTCAGTTTATCTTCAGACATATGGA
>CAJDXG010000046.1_pt1 | contig 17815 bp, 15 predicted proteins | sample 7391801 | NCBI WGS metagenome assembly CAJDXG01 (sample SAMEA7055713, study PRJEB34461) | soil metagenome | biome: terrestrial ecosystem; feature: Peninsula; material: soil | place: Antarctica | collected 2016 | reverse complement strand
ATTCGCAAACGATTGCTTATGATATTTGTCCGGTAAATATCGTGTTGAATTATTTCGCTGAAAAAATGGGGGTAAAATATGATAAAGACGGGGAGCTGGGTATGTCTGGGACAATAAACGCCGGACTTCTTAAGGAACTCGATAATCTGGCCTATTATAAACAAGCCCATCCTAAATCATTGGGGCTCGAATATATTCATTCTACACTCTTGCCTGTTTTCGACAATTACAAGCTTGACATCAGAGATATTTTAAGAACTTATTATGAGCATATTGCAGGAAAAATTGCACAGGCAATTAGTTTTGAAGGTAATTCTAAATCTCTTTTTACAGGAGGCGGGGCAAAAAATATATTTCTAATGCAATTAATTAAAAATAAGACAAATGTGGAAATTGTGATTCCTGAAGAAGAAATTATTGATTTCAAGGAAGCTATAATTTTTGCATTTTTGGGATTGCTGCGTAAACTGGGACAAATAAATTGCCTTGCGTCCGCGACGGGTGCAAAACAGAATTCTTCAGGTGGTATATTGATATCTCCTTAACAACGAGTGCATTTTTGATTGAAACTGTTCACGCTATAAAAACAAAAAGGACGCACTTCCCAGTGCATCCTTTTTTCTCAAACTACTAACTAAAACTACCAACTAAACTACTACTAACTAAACTTTTTAACTACTTATAATATATATATACGTTTTAAACTTTTTTTTATTGTGAAGCTGTATTTTTTATTTCAACATTAAGATTCTTGACAAAAACTATACCAACAAACAAGCCTTTTCAATCCTTTCAAATATTCTCTCTTTTAATCACAGTACAAAGATAAGTCACCTCCAGTAATTTTAAAACTATTATGCTTTAAATAATTATTAGCTTTATGTTAAAATAGTATTAAGTGAGCGTTTATGGGAAGCCGGGTGCAACCAAATTTAGTGGCTTCCACGGCTGCGAAAAACATGGAATATGAAAGATAATTGGTTTCACTATAGAAAAAGTGATAAGTAAAACTAATTTTTAAATATTATCTTTATGAGCTAAAAATAATCTTTATGAGAAAAAAAAGTTTCATTATTTCAGGCTTATTAGCATTTCTGCTAATTTTTTCAACCGGGCCATCCTATACTTGTACTAATTATCTGGTAACAAAAAGTGCTTCGGTAACAGGCTCAACATTAATAACCTACGCAGCTGATTCACATGTATTATATGGTGAGCTCTACTTCTGGCCTGCGGCAAAATATAAGCCCGGGACTATGCTGGATGTTTATGAATGGGATTCGGGCAAATATCTGGGTAAAATCCCTCAGCTGGCAGAAACGTATAGTGTAGTTGGCAATATGAACGAACATCAGCTTTCGATAGGTGAAACAACATTCACCGGACGTGATACCCTGATTGATGAAAATGGCATCATCGATTATGGTTCCTTAATATATATTACACTCCAGCGTGCAAAAAATGCAAGAGAGGCAATAAAAACCATGGCCGGTCTGGTAGCCGATTATGGATATTGCAGTTCTGGTGAGACCTTCTCTATTGCCGATCCAAATGAAGTCTGGATTCTGGAGATGATTGGTAAAGGCAAAGGAAACAAAGGTGCAGTTTGGGTAGCCAGAATGATTCCCGACGGATATGTTTCAGGGCATGCCAATCAGGCCAGGATAACTACTTTCCCTCTGGAAAATGATCGGTCCTCTATTTCTTCCAAAAATATGAGTAAAATTTTTGATCCATCTATTACAACAGTATATTCAAGTGATGTTATTGATGTGGCAAGAAAATTCGGATGGTATAAGGGTTCGGATAAGGACTTTAGTTTTTCAGACACTTATGCTCCATTGGATTTCAGCGCAGCGCGGTTTTGCGAAGTCCGTGTATGGTCCTTTTTTAAGGACATCAGCGATGATATGGATCAGTATTTTGAATATGCTTCAGGGCACGATATGCAAAACAGGATGCCTCTTTGGATCAAACCAAACAGAAAGCTTAGCAATAAGGACCTGATGAATTTTATGAGAGATCACCTGGAAGGAACGCCACTGGATATGACGAAAGATGCGGGTGCAGGCGACTTTGGCCTCCCCTACCGCTGGCGTCCGCTTACCTGGTCCGTTGAAGGAGATCCTGACAACAATGAATATTGCAATGAACGGGCAACAGCCACCCAGCAAACAGGCTTCTCATTCGTTGCAGAAGCAAGAAACTGGCTCCCAAACCCAATCGGTGGTATTTTCTGGTTTGGCCTGGACGATGCAGCGACTTCTGTTTATATGCCAATGTACTGTGGAATTACAAAAATACCTGAAAGCATTGCTGTTGGTAATGGTGATTTACTTACCTATTCACCAACATCCTCTTTCTGGATTTTCAATCTGGTAGCGAATTTTACATACCTGAGATATGATCTAATGTCTCAGGATGTGATAAAAGCACAGACAAAGCTGGAAAGCAAGTTTATACAACAAATCGATTCCATCGACAAAGCAGCAGTTAAGCTTTATGAAAAAGATGGGAAATCTGCGCTTCAGTATCTTACAACATACTCTCTGGATGCAGCTCAATATACATTTGATACCTGGAAGGAATTAAGTCAGTACATGCTGGTGAAATATATTGATGGAAATGTGAAAAAGGAAAAGGATGGTAAATTCTTAAGAAATGAATATGGATATCCCGAGAGCCCTGACTTTCCCGGTTATCCCGATAGCTGGAAGAAAAGAGTAATTGAAGATACGGGGAAAAAATTATTAATACCGGGGAATTAGTACTGAGTTTGAAGTGGGGAGTAGTGAGTGGGGAATTAGTACTGAGTGTGGAGAGTGGAGAGTGTAGGTGATGAGAGGTGTGTGAGAATAAAATGTAGAGACGCGATTTATCGCGTGTAAAGATTCATAACGTTTTCAGAGACACGATTTATCGCGTGTAAAGATGTCGACAAATGAATGACGCGGATTGGACAGATTTCCACAGATAAAATCAGCGGAAATCGTCACACCTGTCCCGATCGCTATCGGGATTCCCGATATCAGGACGGGGCAGCTTCATTTTAATTGCTTTTCTTTGTATTTTTTAAAAATAAACAATACATTTGCAGCCTGTAAAAAAGAGGTACCAAAAAAATATAAAATATACCACGATGGACTTAATTAAAGTTGTTGAAAAAGAATTCGCTAGTGAAAATACCCTACAGCCTTTTAGTGCAGGTGACACAGTTACAGTGCATTATAAAATTAGAGAAGGAAATAAAGAGAGAATCCAGCAATATCGTGGTACTGTAATACAAAAAAGAGGTATTGGAGCTTCAGCCACCTTCACCGTAAGAAAAATATCAGGCAACGTAGGTGTCGAGAGAATTTTCCCCTCCACCTCCCCTTTTATTGAGAAAATTGAAGTGAACAAAAAAGGCCATGTTAGAAGAGCAAGAATTTTTTATCTTCGCGGGCTTACCGGAAAGAAAGCAAGGATTCAGGAGAAAAGATTCTAAATACTATACTTATATCCGACTCCTTTTACTGTCTTAAAGTAGTCTTCTCCCAACTTTTCCCTCAACTTGCGGATATGAACATCAATTGTTCTATCCCCTACAATTATATTGTCACCCCAAACATTTCTGAAGATTTCTTCACGTGAGAAAACTTTCTCCGGTTTGGAGATTAACAAACTTAGAAGTTCAAATTCCTTCTTTGGCAGAAATAACTCTTTTCCTTTAAGCAAAACCAAATATCTCTCTTTATCGATAACTATATCTCCAGCGACAATTTGGGAAACTTCATCCTCCATTAAATTTGAGGATTTTTTATGCCGCTTAAGGAGCGCCTTAATGCGACTTACCAACAATTTTGGTTTAATAGGTTTAGCAATATAATCATCTCCACCTGCTTCAAAACCGGCGATCTGACTATAATCCTCAGATCTGGCAGTCAGAAAGGCTATGAGGACATTGTTAAGCCCTGATATTTTCCTAATCTCCTGGCAGGTTTCAATCCCATCCATACCAGGCATCATCACATCAAGTAAAATAAGGTGTGGATCATTCTTACTTGCTATAGCTATTGCTTCATTCCCGTTTTTAGCAGTAAAGATTTGGAAATCTTCCTTAAAAATTCAAGAATATCCGGTTCGTCATCAACAATTAATATACGATAATTACTGTAATCCATAAAAATGAATTTTAATTTATTTCACATACAAATCATTTCAGAACATAGATAGTTTGATCATCAATCATACTCATCTGTGTTCGCTCCTTACAAGATCAAATACAGTTTTAACCGGTGAAAAAGTCTCTCCCGGCACATTCACGAAATAGCTTATCCACCCGGCCATTGAGCCATTCCATAAACCGGGAAGTTCAAGCGCTTTAATAGTCATTCCTCCAAATGATTTTTCTGAAATGAACCCAAGGTCAGGGTCACGATATTCCCTGAGGTTGAATTTATTACCCTCATAATCATGAATATAACAAACAAGGTCCACCGGGTTAAAATGAGTAGAAAGATCAAAAATCTCTTTTTGTCCTGGATGAGATAAATCGACCTGGGAGCTTTCGACAATCTGCTTGGAACTTCGATTGTTTTTCTCTTGCACCCAAAAAGGTCCTCCACCGGGTTCACCTGTATTTTTAACCATTCCACAGACACGTACAGGTCTGTTTAAAATCCTGTGGGCATTTTCCCTGAAAACGATGTCTGAAGCTTGTGATAAGAGATCTGCATCTTCGGGAGATACATCTTTCACAAAATTGATAATATCTGTTTTTAGAGATTCTGTAAGTTCTCCATTATTCACTCTCTTCAAAAAGTCGTGTATAATACGAACTTTTCGGATCAGAAAACCGCCAAGGAACTTTTTATACTTTGCGCGTATTGACTTCAGTCTGTCGGGAGCTACATTATCGATATTACTTATAAACACAATTGATTCCTTGAGATCATTAAGATTTTCCAGCAATGCACCATGGCCGCCGGGTCGAAACAGCAGTTCTCCATCCGGGGTACGAAAAGGTTCATTGTCAAGATCAACCGATAGTGTATTGGTAGAATGTTTCTGTACCGAGAAGTTAACTGAAAAATGTATTCCCTTCTCTTCATTATAAAATCGGGTAAGTTCATTGGATAGGTCCTGAAACATCGGTTCGTGTTCGGGAGAGACCGTAAAATGAAGGTTTATCTTTTTTTCACTGCCTGTTAAAAATTGGATTGCCTCTTCATAATGTTCTTGAAAAGCAGTACGGCAGTCATTTTGATACCTATGAAACCTGAGAAGCCCTTTTGGCAGTTCTCCATAATTCAAACCTGCGTCATGTAAAATATATTCCAATATAGTTTCGTAGTCTTCTGCAGTAAGTAAATCATTAATTTTTTTACCATCTGCTTCAAGCGCCTTAATAAGATCTTCGAAGAAAGGATAGTCAGGGAGTGAATCGAAAAATTGTTTAATTCCCGGATGGTCTTTCAAATACTTCTGTGAGTCGGACTTTTGAAGCCTGAAAAAATGAAAGGCTTCAAACAGCTCCTTGAACATACGGGATGCAGCACCGGATGCCGGAACAAATTTCACCATTTCAAGTTCATCTTTGGTACGATCAAACAAGGCAACTAGTTCTTCTTCCTCAATGTCAGAAAGTTTTTCGATGCCATCCCCTGGAATTGAAGGTTTTAAAATATTTATATAATCAATTCCATTTTTGAAATATTGAATCTGACGCAAAACTTCGCCGGTTTCGATGCCTCTTTTCTTCAGTTGCACTTTATCTGATTCTGTAAACATCTTTTCGAATATTAGTTATTCTTATCTTTTATTATTGTTGTTTTTACCGGCTATGAAAGCATTTATATTCAGTTGAACAATGTCATCACCCTTCTTTTTAAATAAATCCATAATTCCCTGAGTAAACATATCCTCCGGAATATCTATAAATCTGCTGGCAGCACCTAAGATAACCATATTTGAAGTACGTATTGAGCCTACGTCTCTTGCTATTTTTTCGGCATCAATAAGGACATGATTATCAAGCATTTCAATTTCTTTTATTATAAGTTCTACCGGCGGATATGTATCTATATTAATAAAAGGACTGGAATTCGAGACAATCCAGCCTGTGGGTTTCAGATAAGGAAGGTATCTTAGAGATTCCATGGGTTCGAGGGAAATAATCAGACTTGCTTCCCCTTTCGGAATGAGGTCTGATGAAATAGGTTTATCGGATAAACGCAAATGAGATTGAACAGACCCTCCTCTTTGGCTCATCCCATGCACCTCTGCCTGTTTGAGGTTTAATCCCTGCTTCATTGCAGCGAGACCGATTACTGCGGCAATGGAGAGAATTCCCTGTCCCCCGACCCCGGCTAAAATAATATCTGTTTTAATCATTGTTTCTCTTTCAGCGTTCATAGTTTTTCAGCCCTTTATTGTCTCCAGTTCAAAATAACTAAAGACAATAAACTTATTTTTTTCTTCGTGAAGCAGTTTGGATGCATTCACGCTGTGCAATTATTACGGAAACTCCCGGATATTTAAGTTCACGAAGAATAATATCAACATTTTCTCCGTGATTTTTCCTCAATGGGATAAGAGTAATAAGATGTTCAGGTTCAACACCAATACCAAGACAAATTTTTTCCAGTCTTCCGGTTGCTGCGGAGGTTTGGCCTCCTGTCATTCCGGTAGTTGAGTTATCGGAAATAATTATAGTAACGGGAGAATTTTCTATAACACAATCCAATAGCCCTGTCATTCCAGAGTGTGTAAAGGTTGAATCTCCTATGACCGCAACAGCAGGAACAAGACCGGCATCTGCAGCTCCTTTCGCCATAGTAACCGATGCTCCCATGTCCACACAGGAATTGATGGAATTGTATGGAGGTAATGCACCAAGAGTGTAACAACCAATATCACTAAAAACACGTCCTTTTCCGTAACTATCCATGGCTTCATTGAGCATTAGATAAACATCGGCGTGACTGCATCCCTTGCATAATGACGGGGGGCGGTTGACAACAATATCAGGGATTTTTTTAGTTTCACCATCAGGAATTCCAAGTGCTTTTCCAACAAGGTTCGGGTTCAACTCCCCGGCTGCCGGGAGTGCTCCATCCATTCGCCCCATGATTTGGTAAGGTTTATCAAAGATGCCTCTAAGGGCTTCTTCAATTAACGGGAAGCCTTCTTCCAACACGAGCATTTTATCACAGGCATCTGCAAATGCTTTAAACTTATTTTTTGGGAGAGGATATTGTGAAACTTTCAATACCGGGTAGTGCAAATTATTGGAAACCGCGTTTTCCATATAATAATTATATGCGATGCCTGAAGCTATTATACCCATGGATTTATCCGTTCCTTCAATTAATTGATTCCATCCGGATACATCAGATTCACGTTCAAAAGAGGTTTGTTCTGTTAACAGTTTTTGGTATTTCACTCTTGCCAGAGCCGGCAACAGAATAAATTGTCGCATATCCTCCGGGAGTCGCAGAGAGTTCTGCTCCACGGCTTTCCGCTGTTTAATTCCTGATCTGGAATGTGCGAGTCTCGTGGTAATACGAAGCATCACCGGAACTTTATATTTTTCAGACAACTCATATCCATAAAACACCATGTCATAAGCCTCCTGCTGTGTAGCAGGCTCCAGTATCGGAATCATAGCAAATTTGCCGTAAAAACGGGAATCCTGTTCATTTTGTGAAGAATGCATGGAAGGGTCATCAGCCACAACAATGAGCATTCCTCCATTGATCCCCGTAATTGCCGAGTTCATAAAAGGGTCTGCAGCCACATTGAGGCCGACATGTTTCATAGAAACCATGCTCCGCTTTCCGGCATAAGCCATCCCAAGGGCTGATTCCATGGCAGTTTTCTCATTCGTAGACCATTCTGAATGAATGTTTAGTCCTTCCGATTTAACTGCCCATTGCAAATACTCAGTAATTTCTGTTGAAGGGGTTCCCGGATAGGCATAAATACCAGAGATACCGGAATCAATAGCTCCCCTTGCAATCGCCTCATCTCCCAATAAAAGTAATTCTTGCATTCCTGTCTCTTTAAAAATTGGAGTTCAAAATTAAAAAAAATATTGAACATTCAGGAATAAACAGTGAGCACAAGATTTCTTCCCGCATCATGATTACGAAATTCGCAAAGATAAATACCCTGCCAGATTCCGAGGTTGAGTCTTCCATTCGATATAGGAATAGTCAGGCTTTGTCCAAATAATGAAGACTTGATATGAGCCGGCATATCATCGGGTCCTTCATCAGTATGAATATAAATCGGATCATTTTCAGGAATAAGCTTATTCATAAAGTTCTCAAAATCAGTTCGGACTGAAGGATCGGCATTTTCATTCAGGATAATTGCTGCAGAGGTATGTTTTAGCAGAATATTAAGAAGCCCTTCTTTTGGCAATTCAGGAAGTTCATTTTCAACTATATGTGTTATAAGGTGAAATCCACGCGGAAGGGACCTCAACCGAATTTGTTTTTGCTTAATCATGATTCATTGGATTAATAAATTGACAGAAATGTGAAACTCTGGAAAAATCTACTGAAATTATTTTCCTGTACAAAATTAAATTAAGTCTGAAAGTACTAAAAATTTCCTATATTTTCGCACATTTTCAGAAAATTTGAGCTAACATTGGTCACTGGAGAATTCATAATTCTTTAATTAGCTCAAGTTAATATAGCTTCTAATAGAACCTATTAAATGAATGTATATCAATTATATATATTGAAGAAACTGGATAAATTATCAAAGAATAATCAATAAAATGAGACAAGTAAATAAAGAATCACGCAGAAGTTTTATTAAAAAATCGACAGGAACAGCAGCTGCATTAATGATTCCCGGTATCTCTTTTATAAAATCATACGGAAATGAAAGTACCTGGAATGAGGAAATGTCTTATAACGACATCGATTACATAAAAGTAGGTTTTGCCGAAGTCGATGTATCTCCGGAAATCGGTATGGAACAGCCAAGCGGTTACGGCAAATTGTACATTACCAAATTTCACGACCCCTGCAAAGTAAGGGCATCTGTTTTTGACGACGGAACAAACCGGACAGCAATAGTTGGCATAGATGCCGGATTTATTCCGGAATGGCTTGTGAAGTCTGTAAGAAAAAAGGTACAGTCGCTTTGCGGGATCCCAGGTGAATCAATTTTGATAAGCGCCTCACACTCGCATTCATCAGGGCCTACAGGAATGATTTATGAAGGTGATTTTGACCATTCCTCAGCCCTGGTAAGAGAATTGGCTTATGAGAAATCGACTGTTGCTGATCCAAAATATATGGACATTATTGAAAAAGGATTAGTTGAAGCAATATGCAAGGCAGATAACTTGCGCGGGGAATCCGTAGTGGGAGTCGGCAAGGGTATTGAAGATAAAGTTTCCTTTAACAGGCGCTTTAGAATGAAGGATGGCAGAACATATACCCATCCGGGACAGGGAAACCCGGATATTGTTGAACCGGCAGGGCCCGAAGATCCGGAGGTCGGAGTTGTCGGTGTCTGGGATAAAGAGGGTAAATGTACAGGATGCATTGTCAATTTTGCATGCCATGCCACCACAAATCCCGGAGGCATATCGGCAAATTATATCTATTATCTGGAACAAACTATACGCGGTGCCATGGGGCCTGACTGCATAGTTGTTTTTCTGCCGGGTGCCAGTAGACTGGGCCCGGTTTGTCGGAGCACGTATCGGAGCAGAAGCTGTGAAAGTCCTTCTTACTATACCCAGAGGAGCTATGACGCCCATTCAAACAAGGAGCAAAATTTTAAAAATCGACCGTAGGAGACCTGATCCTGAGCGGGTTAAAAAATGTTATGATATAGTAAAACAGTCTCCTGATGATGTAGGCCTTACTGAGTGGTCCTTTGCAAAAGAAATAGTATTGCTTGATGCGAAGATGGAAAAAAGTCCTGCCATAATGGTTGAAGTGCTGACTGTGCAGATTGGGCCGGCAATATTTATAGCAAATCCCGCAGAACTATTTTGTCAGTTCGGGCAGGATATTAAAATGAAAAGCCCCTTCAAGTATACATTCCCTGTTTGCCTGGCTAACGGGTATGCTGGTTATGTGCCAACCAAAGAGTCTTTTGGACCGGCAGGTGGAGGTTATGAAACCCGACTTACCTCCTATAGTAACCTTGAAATCAATGCAGGGAATATTATTGTTGAAGCAGGAGCAGAACTTTCACGTCAATTGAAACCCGGTCGCGAACCGGAATTCACCAAAGCCAGACCCTTTAATGGCAAACCTTGGGAATATGGCAATGTGAAACCGGAGTTGGAGTAGATTAAACACAGTAGCCCAATACCTCATCCTTTTATTATACAAAAAAGCGACTTATATTATCAATGCAGAGTTTTATTCTGATAAATACAAAATTACAACATAGAGGGGAAACCTGCAGGGAGCACCTTCATTTTTTATTATTTTAGTCAGGCGATAGTAATTTTTTGTTTATTTTTGAAGAGTTTAAATTTTATAGAATGATCAATAAGGCAATAATTTCCTCCATTTTCATCCTATTTGCATGCTTTGAACTAAGTGGGCAGGAGCTAAAACTGATTCAGTTCTCAGGTGTTGTTCGCAATCTTAAATATGAGAATGTGCCCGATGTTCATATTATTAATGTCAACCGTCACAATGCAACTACAAGTAATGATGCTGGGATATTTTCCCTTATAGTAAAGCCTACAGATTCTATTTTGTTCCGCTCTGTCGGATATAAGAATACCCTTGTTGCTATCCCTGAAACGATTGAAGGAAATCATTATCCAAGGGATGTTTATCTTCTGAATGACACCATTCACCTTGAAGAAGTAAAAATTTTCCCCTGGAAAACCTACGAAGAATTTAAGGTAGCCTTTGTAAACCTTGAACTCCCGAATGATGATGAGCAACGGGCAATTAAGAATATTGCCCGGATAAAAGCCCACATAAACATGGATTTTGAACCTGATGCCCAAATGGCTTTTCGCCAGACCATGAACCAACGTTACGAGCAAATGTATTACGCAGGTCAATATCCCTCAATACCCATTCTGAACCCTTTCAACTGGGCCAAATTCTTCAATGCTGTTAAAAGCGGAGATTTTAAACGAAAAGACAAATAACTATCCATGTACAATTTTTCAGGATCTTTATTGTTATTAGTTAATCCCTGCCTATGACAGCACAAACAAAAATATTTATCCTGGCTCTTTTCCTTATTACCGGATTTGCCGACGTTTTTGCACAGGCGTATCTATCTGGAATTATTACAGATCAGGAAAAAGATGGTATTTTTCTGGCTAATATTGCAGTTCAAGGTAGCCAATATGGCACGATGACCGATGAAAATGGAAATTTTCGTATGGAAGTTCCTTCCGGAAAAGAGATTAAAATTGTTATTTCCTGTATTGGCTTTAAATCTTTCATAAGCTTTGTCAAACTGGAGAAAAATGAAATCCGGCGCATCGATATTGAGATGGAAACCGAAGTAAAGGAATTCGAAGAGGTATCTATTTTCGCGAGATCTGAAAATGCCACCACACTAAGAAGAATTAATGTTGACGATCTTAAATACGCTCCTACGACAACAGGTTCGGTCGAGTCCCTGATAAAAACACTTCCGGGTGTCTCTTCCAATAATGAACTTAGTACCCAATTTTCTGTAAGAGGAGGAAATTACGATGAAAACCTCATTTATGTAAATGATATAGAGATTTACCGTCCTTTTCTGGTTCGATCCGGTCAGCAGGAAGGACTTAGTTTTATAAATTCAGATCTGGTTTCCTCTCTTCGTTTTTCAGCCGGAGGCTTCGATGCTATGTACGGCGACAAAATGTCTTCTGTACTTGACATAACTTACCGTGAACCTAAAAAATTTGCCGGGAGTGCCTCTGTTAGCCTGCTTGGAGGATCCATTCATCTTGAAGGATTAAGCAAGGACGAAAAGTTTAGTTTTCTTTCAGGCTTCCGTTACAAAACTACAGCTTACTTGTTGAACAGTCTTGATGTGGAAGGTGAATATAATCCACAGTTTTCTGATTTTCAGGCACTCTTGAAGTACCGAATTTCAAGCAAACTGGAACTAAGCTTCCTCGGAAATGCAGGTTTAAATCAATATAATTTCGTTCCTAAAAGGAAATCTACTGATTTCGGTACGTCAAATACACCATTGAACCTGACAATTTTTTATCAGGGAAATGAAGTAGACCAATTTGATACTTATCAGGGGGCATTTACCTTATCATACAAACCCACGAAGTCCCTTAAATTGAAATTAATCAGCTCAGGATTTTCCACCCGGGAGAGAGAAACCTTTGATATCCTTGGTCAATACCTCATCAACGAATTGGACAATACAATTGGTTCGGAAACATATGGGGATAGCATCCTTAATATTGGGATCGGAAGTTTTCTTGATCATGCCCGCAACAATCTTGATGCTTTGGTTTATTCCATCAAACATATTGGTGAATATGAATCCCTGAATCATAAAATAAAATGGGGGATGGAATATGAGCAATTGGAAATTAGCGATCGTTTGAGTGAGTGGTCCTTGATCGATTCAGCAGGTTACTCTCTTCCAAGAAATAATGAGTCTCTTGAACTATTTGATGTTATTAAAGGGGAAAATCAGATTAGCAATACCCGGATTTCGGCTTATCTTCAGGATACCTGGGGATTTAGGTCAGAGCATCATGATTTTTATCTGACGGCAGGACTAAGAGCAATTTACATTGGACTTAATAATGAATTTCTGGTAAGTCCGCGCGGAATTCTTACTTATAAACCCGCGTGGGAAAGAAATATGATGTTTCATGCTTCGGCTGGAATATATTATCAACCTCCCTTTTATAAAGAAATGCGTAATCCAAGAGGAGCCGTAAATAAGGAACTTGAATCACAAAAATCTATACATTACCTGCTTGGAGGAGATTACCTTTTCAAGGCCTGGGATCGACCGTTCAAATTTACAACTGAATTGTATTACAAACAACTCAGTATGCTGGTGCCATACAAGGTGGATAATGTCAGGATACGCTATGCCGGAGAAAATATGGCAAAAGGCTATGCAAAAGGAATAGACTTTAAGATAAATGGTGAATTTGTCAGGAATGCAGAAAGCTGGGCCAGTTTATCCTTTTTAAAAACCGAAGAAGATATCGCAGGAGACGCATATTTAATGGAACCTCCAAATGAAGAACCTTACATGTATTATCCGGGTTATTATCCCCGACCGGCAGATCAATTAATGAATTTTGGCTTATATTTTCAGGATTACCTGCCTAATTATCCCGATTTTAAAGTTCATTTAAGCTTCCTCTATGGATCCCGGCTGCCATATAGTTCACCGCTCAAAGACAGATATGATGAGATTTACCGTCTTCCTCCCTATCGCAGAGTGGACATAGGATTCTCGAAAATACTTAAAAGTCGCGAGGATATCTTACAGGAAGGAAACCCCTTCAGGCATTTTGAGGACATTTGGATAAGTGCTGAAATCTTCAATCTTCTGGGCATACAAAATACGATTTCTTACCTTTGGGTTCGAACCGTTTCCAATCAGGAAGGAGTGCCGGGTATCTTTGGCGTTCCTAATTATCTAACATCCAGACGATTTAATATTAAGCTTTCGGTCCGCTTTTGAAATCTGAAGAAGACAGAGTGTCGCCTTCACAAAAGAATTAGTCTTCATCCTCCCTGAATCGCTAAAAGATTATTAGTTTTCTTCCTTACAAAGCTTAAAACAAAATGAAAAAAACCTCTGCCGTAAAATATTTATACTACTTTTGCAGTACAACAACATTTTTACATTTCAGAATGGACGAAGGCCCTTATCATAGTCAATACAAGTACTTAACTCTTCTGTAAGGGGCTGTTCAAATCTCCTTACAGTCATAATTGAAAGGAGATTAGCATGATTAAAATTTTCAAAACTTTCGGTGGATATCATGAGATTGAAAACATTGAGCATGGAAGCTGGATTAATGTAACCTCACCCGATGCTGAAGAAATCCAGCGTCTTGTTGTAGAATTCGGTTTACCTGAAGAATCAGTGCAGGATATTCTTGATGCAGATGAGCGGTCCAGGCTGGAAGTTGAAGATGATTATACTCTTATAATTATGCGTATCCCGATAGAAAATAAGAACAATGGAGTTCCCTTTTTCACTGTTCCATTGGGCATCTTCATTAAAGATAATTATACCCTTACCTTATGTCTTTATGAAAACGAGATATTGCCCTCTGAACATTATTCTCCCTTCCGTGAACATTACAGGCAAATAACTGATAGCTATAATTTTATTCTCCGACTATTTCTACGTTCCGGAAATATATACCTAAAATATTTAAAATATATCAATCAACAAACTGCGCTGATTGAGCAAGACCTTGAAAAATCGATCAAAAACAGGGAACTGAACAAGCTATTAAAGATGGAGAAATGCCTGGTATATTTCATCACCTCCATCAAAGCAAATGAATTGGTTCTTGCCCGCTTAAGGAATTCTAAAAAGATTAACTCTGAAATAAATGAAGATCTTTTGGAGGATGCAATCATCGAAAATAAACAGGCTCTTGAGATAGCTCAGATATATTCTGATATTCAAAGTGGAATGATGGATGCTTTTGCATCTGTAATCTCAAATAACCTCAACGTGGTTATGAAACAACTGACATTGATTTCCATTATATTGATGATTCCTACACTTATAGCGAGTTTATTTGGTATGAATGTTCCTAATTTCATGGAAGGATCAATCTGGGCACTTCCGGCAATCATCATCTTGTCTCTTGTATTATCCGTTTTTGGGGTTTTTATGTTCCGGAAAAGACAGTGGTTTTAAATAGTGGGTTGCAGGTTGCGGGTTGCAGGTTGAGGGTTGAGGGTTGCGGGTTGCGGAGTGCAGGGTGCGGGTTGCAGGTTGCAGGTTACAGGTTGAGGGTTGAGGGTTGCAGAGTGCAGGGTGCAGGGTGCAAGTTATTTAGCTTCAGATTAATGGATCAATTCAATAGCCTGATTATTAAGTCATTAATTGAAACTGATTCCCAATCCTGCGGTTATTACACTGTAGTTCGCATGCGTATAGTCAAATTGCAAGGTTAAAACACCGAGCGTAAGCTTTAATCCGACATTTAGCCTTAGATCCTTTGTGTTTTGCATTTCAAAGCTCAAGTCTTCAGGATCAGTAATTATATCATTGTCCGTAACCACAACTTTACCAGCATAGGGACCGGAAGTTTTAAGTGTTGGAATTGGATAATTACCTTTCAATCCAAAATTTACCACTGAATTACTGTATCCTATCCCCTGATAAAAACTAATTACAGGAAACGTTTGAGATGCTATCAGGTTTAATGTCCATGAAGCTGCAGTAAATTCAATACGCTGTCCCTTAAACAAGGCTGGTTCTGTAGTGTAATCATTTCCCGATTCAAGAACTACTTCGGATGGTGGGAGATTTACATTGGCGAAAGTTGTCATTTTTGTATATCCACCCTGAGCACTGATATCTATGACCGGCACACTCTTAAACAGAGGTATATGTTGAGAAAGACTGTGTTTTCCACCAATTCCCCACAATCCAATATTCCCGGCATCGCGAAGGTTTATGGTTGGAAGGAATCTCAGGTTTAATTCTGTTCCAAGGGGAAGACCAATTCCTAATTGCGCCATAGGAACCGGAACTAAATTGATACCCGTTCCATCGGGGATTTTGTAATCTGCAATTTTTACCGATGTTCCTTCATAATTACCATAATATGATAAGTTAGGGCGTATTTCCGTCTTATCCCCTGCAATTGTTGGACTTATCGGATCTCCAGTAACCTCTCCTTTAAGACCAAGAGCAGAAACATTAAATGTCCTGTCCATAACCGGTGCCCAGGATCCATTAATTGTAAAGGTGATATCGAAACCTCCCAATTGATGAGGTTTTGCAGAATTATACCAACCGGCATTAAGTGAAGCGCCGAAACTATTAGCATAAGGCTTAAGATAAGTTTCAAATAAAGGTTTGGCGTCTTTCAGTCCACCCATGATAAAATCAACTTGTTCTATTTGAGAATGAACCGGAAGGCTTAATAAAAATAAAGCTGTAGCTAAGCCCGTTATAAACATATTGATTTTTTTCATAATCGGTATATTTGCATTTAATCGAATGATTTCACCTGATATTATCTATCTTTATACTTCAAAAATTAGTGAATGGTTACAAATCAGCCGCTGGCAGATCGCTTAAGGCCAAAGAATCTTGATGAATACGCGGGGCAGAATCATCTTGTGGGGAAAAACGGTATAATCAGAAAGATGATCGAAACCGGAAAGCTAAGTTCATTTATACTTTGGGGCCCGCCGGGAGTGGGTAAAACAACCCTTGCGGGGATTGTGGCAAATCAACTGGAAAGACCATTCTATAATCTTTCAGCAATCAATTCAGGAGTCAAAGATGTAAGAGAAACGATTGAAAAAGCAAAAAATCAACGTTTTTTTAATAACCCTGCTCCGGTATTATTCATTGACGAAATTCATCGTTTTAGTAAATCACAGCAGGACTCGTTACTTGGAGCTGTTGAACAGGGAATAATAACACTTATCGGAGCAACAACAGAAAATCCTTCATTTGAGATCATTTCTCCCCTACTCTCCCGCTGTCAGGTTTATGTCCTCGAAAGTTTAGGCAAAGAGGAGCTTCTGAGTTTGCTTAATAAAGCGATTACTCAGGATTCTTATTTTAAAAATTATCAAATCAATATTCTGGAAAGTGATGCTTTGCTCCGGTATTCAGGCGGAGATGCACGAAAGCTTTTAAATGCACTGGAACTCGTTGTTAATGTCACCATTTCGGAAAATCCTGCAGACAAAGCTATTACAATCAGCAATGAAACCGTAGTACAGATCATTCAGGCAAATCTGGCCGTATATGACAAAGGTGGAGAAATGCACTTTGATGTTATTTCAGCCTTCATCAAATCGGTAAGGGGAAGTGATCCGGATGCTGCTGTTTATTGGTTGGCAAGAATGATTGAAGGGGGTGAAGATGTTAAATTTATCGCAAGGAGATTGATGATTCTTGCTGCTGAAGATATTGGGCTGGCAAATCCGAATGCGCTTCTGATTGCAAATTCATGTTTTCAGGCCGTTCATGTGATCGGCTTCCCTGAATCGCGGATCATCCTCTCAGAAGCAGCAATTTACCTGGCATCCTCCCCTAAATCTAATTCAGCGTATGCCGCAATCAACCGGGCTCAGGAAATAGTAAAAAGCAGCGGAAATCTTCCTGTTCCACTTCACCTTAGAAATGCGCCTACGAAATTAATGAAGGAATTGGGCTATGGGAAAGAATACAAATATGCCCATTCATACGAGGGACAATTTATTACCGAAAATTACTTCCCCACTGAGCTGGAAGACAAGGAAATATATTATCCCGGAGAGAATTTAAGGGAGAAAGAAATGAAAGAGCGTATGAACAAATTATGGAAAAACCGATATAAATAAACATGGAAATACTCAAAAATATTGAAGGGCTCCGACATCTTGATCAGGGAAACTTCTTTCTTCTTGCCGGTCCTTGCGTTGTGGAAAGTGAAGAGAATGTTATGCATATTGCCGAAAAAATAAAAAGGATTTCTGAAGATTTAAAAATACCCTACATTTTTAAAGCCTCTTACCGTAAGGCCAATCGTTCAAAAATAGATTCATTTACCGGCATTGGAGATGAGAAAGCACTAAAGATCCTCCGGAAAGTGCGGGATGAATTCAATCTTCCTTTAGTAACTGATATTCACACAGAGGAAGAAGCT
>CAJDXG010000007.1_pt1 | contig 17868 bp, 12 predicted proteins | sample 7391801 | NCBI WGS metagenome assembly CAJDXG01 (sample SAMEA7055713, study PRJEB34461) | soil metagenome | biome: terrestrial ecosystem; feature: Peninsula; material: soil | place: Antarctica | collected 2016 | reverse complement strand
CATATTTGCCCAAACCTTTCGACGGAATTGTGCTGAATGCGAACTTGACCTATATGCAGTCAGAAACAGCGTATCCATTCTATACTTTTGAAAATATTTCCCTTCCGGATCCACCTTATAGGATTACAGTTGGGGAAAAGGTTACCCGGGAGAACAAAATTACAGGAATGCCGGATTGGATTGGAAATGTATCGCTTGGATATGAAGTGGGTGGTTTTTCCGGACGAATCTCCGCTTACTACCAGAGTCGGACAATCACCAGGGCCGTAGCTAATGATATTTCCACAGATACGGATCGTGACCAATTGTTGCGATTTGATCTGCAACTTTCTCAAAAACTGAAGAAGATTCCCGGACTTACTTTATATTTAAATGTGAACAACCTGACCAACAATCCTGATGCAGTAATCCTTACTCACCATCCTGAGCGGACTACAAGTATAGAGAAATATGGTACGGCTGCCGATATTGGAGTTCGTTATAAGTTTTAATATTGCCCTGAAAAAAGTTTTATTTATCAGATACTTTGAATAATAGGTCTGAGAGACATCTTCCCAGTTCCGCATTATAGAGAAAAGGTTATGACTGTAAGTGATAACTATTTTCTTGACCAATTCAGTCTACCACCGGATGTGACTGATTAAGGAACTACGGCATCATCTTAAATCAATTCCTGGCGATCTTTGAAAAAAGAGGCTGTATTATAAGTTGGAGCTATTATAAGTCAAACAAAATTAAACCTACCCATTAAGGATCCAACCCTGACGATAAGTAGGACCAGGGACCGAGCTTTTCCCGATATATTTATCTGCCTCGCTGCAGTTGGTTGCTTTCAATTTTGCAGCATCCCAAACAAGTTTCTCTTTCGTACGATAAGCTACAAGGGCCAGTAAATTATGTTCCATTAATTTCCCTGCATAATCGAAGTCTGAGAGCGTAGTTCCACCATTCTTAGATGCATCGACCCACTCCTGATAATGGGTAATTGGGCCTTCAGAGGGTCGAATCAAACCAGTAGCGATACTTGAAACGTCTTCAGTGGTATCTCCATTGTTATACCATATTTTACGGTAAGCGTAATCAGCAACGATGTACCCTTTGTCCCCTTTTATAACAACCCCTTTGAATCGTTCATTTTCTGGTATTCCTTCCGGTTTTTTACCACCATCGCTCCAATGCATTTTTACAGCGGGACGCCAATTGTTTGCAGGATGTTCCCATGTAGCCTGAAGCCAAAAAGGACACGTATCATTTTTCAATTCTGAGCCAATGGCTTCACAGGTATCAGGGAATCCAAGATCCAATGCCCAATAGGCAATATCCATCATGTGGCTCCCCATATCTCCTATTTGGCCAGCGCCAAAATCCCAAAACCAATTCCATTGCAAACAATCTCCATCAATATAGCTGGGATTGAAAGGATGATATTGACTCGGACCTATCCACAGATCCCAATCCAGTGTAGCTGGTGCTGGATCCCTATCAGAGAAATACTGACCAAAAACGATCTCCTCCTGTGGTTCCCGACTACACCAGGCCCATCCTTCCGATGGTACACCTATAGCTCCGTTACGAACTAACTCAACCACCCGTCTCACATTGGGATGCGCATGCATTTGGGTCCCCATCTGTGTCGAAATTTTGCCTTTATTTTTTAGATAGGTGTTTCGAATTATACGCGCTTCCTCAACGGTTATCGCCATAGGCTTTTGGCAATAGACATGTTTGCCGCGATTCATTGCCCATATTGAGACAAACGCATGTGACTGGTCGTTAGTAGCTATATATACCGCATCGATATCTTTTTGTTCTAAAGCATGACGCCAGTCGATATAAGTTTTTGCTTTTGAAAATTTTTCTGAAGCCCTTTTAAGATTTATCTCATTGACATCACATAGTGCCACAATATTTTCATTACTAAATGCGGCATTGTTCAGATCACCCCATCCCATAGACCCAACTCCAATTGCTGCAATATTCAACTTGTCACTGGGAGCTTTCCTTCCGCTACCTCCGAGAACATGAGCAGGTACGATTGTAAAAGCGGCAGCAGCACCAATTCCAGTTCCTAAAAATTTTCTTCTGGAGATACCAGCTTGTTCTTTTACAGAGCTTTGTGTTTTTTGGTTCATAATTTTCAATTTAATCTAGTTCAATAATTTGGATATTCCTAAAGTGAATTTCAGCCCCTTCAGCCTCGAGACAGATAAAACCTTTCCTTTGAGACGAATTAGTTATACCATTTACAAATTTACCATTAACTGAAAGTTTAATATTACCGTCGACACAAACAATGTCGTAAGTATTCCATTCTTTTTTCCCCAATACGCGGTCCTCTCTCGATTTGCTTCGTTTACCCCGTGGATTTTCAGGAACTATTTCAACACCTCCTACCCCAAACAATTCTCCATGAACATAAGCTATGGGAGGTACTACGCCATCACGTGTGTTCAACTTAACCCATTCTAAATCGAGCATTTGCACCTCAATACCATCAGGTAGCGGACCGGAACCGGGTTGAGCGGTACTCCAGACAAATACTCCCGAATTTCCTCCAGGTTCCTACTCCAGACAAATACTCCCGAATTTCCTCCAGGTTCCTGATGACTCCACTCAATGTGCATAATAAAATTTTCGTACTCTTTCTCACTACGAATTACACCGATGGGCAATCCAGTGTTTTTTAAAATATCTCCATCAACATTCCATGTATCTGCTTTTGTATTTACCTGATACCAATTTACAGGTTTAGCGTCAAGTGTTCCTGACAAAATACTTTCAATATGGATTGATTTACCAAATTTTGCAACCAATTCCTGCGAAATAACCAAATTTGATTTAAGCAGAAAGATCGAAAAAATAATAATAATCATCAATGTTTGTTTTTTCATAATTTTAACAGTTAAATGAATGAATTTATAATTCTCATCCTTGAATACAAAATATCAACAATACATGACAAAAATATTCTATATCCGCCTTTTGATAAAACAACTCTTCAATCTTTTTCATCTGGGTAAGCACTCATATTAAACGCAGTTCCCAATAACACACTTTCCAAAAAATCAAATATATAAGAAATAAAACCTAATATCAAAACTTAAACAAAAAAAACAAAATCTGTCAAAGCTAATAAACTAAAATATCGCGATGACATCTATCTAATAGGAGTTAATCCGACAGGCCCAAGCAATCCCGCTTCCCTGATATCCCATCCAGAAGCATCAAAAGGCCTATAATCGATGTCAACAAAATCCCCAAGCTTGCGATGGAATTTCTTCCAAACTACTCCCCTTATGTCATAATCCCTGATGCGGTTAGCAGCAACATTTGTAACCTCAATTTCCAGCAGTTTCACCCCATTAATCAGATTATCTACTTTAACCATGTAGGTTGGACCTAAGAGACTCCCCATTACTTTCTCATTCAGCTTAACCCGGGCACAGTCTTTCACATCTCCCAAATTCAATAATGCTAGACTTGTATTTTCGTTCCATTCAAATTTAATAGTATATCTTGCTGTACCAGCAAATCTTCGGGTTTCTGTATCTTCTAAAATAGTCCACGAAGTAAGATTTTCGGTGGTGATATTTTCCGGCAAAACCGTTCCGCCTTCAATAAAATCAACATCCCATGAGCCTTTTATCTCAACCCTTTTGGCTCCCATATCAACATAAGTAAACTGCTCAGCATCAACAGCATTGGCCATCCAATGCCAACGAACCCATGGTCTCATCTCATTTGTGGATTCTGGCCAGCCAATTTTCTCTATCGAACAGGAAAAGAATAGCAGAAAAGGCAAAAGAGAAAAAACTAAAACTCTTTTCATCTTATTAAATTACTTATTTTTAACGATATAGACATAGAACGCATCATCATAATCGATCTATTTTTAATTAAAGAACCGCCCTTCTACAATCATAAAAATTAATGAAATACCAACTAAGTTTAATATTCTCTTCATTAAGGTAATTTATTAAAAAAAATCCACCCAAAATCGTTAGGATTATCAGAATTTAGCATTAATCTTGGCAAATACGCGTTGTTTTTCCTCCACGATGCAGTTTTCCCGTTATTCATCTGAAGGGATATATCTAATCTTATGGGATGTAAATTAGTCTTCTCCAGACCAATTTGTGATAAAGGAATCTCCGCTACAGCAATCCAACTATTTGTTGGAAAACTCCATTTGACACTACATTCTGCACTTCTTTGTTCGGCAGTTAAGTTAAAATTGAATATTTTGGCTGGCCATAATCGTCTGGGCTGAACCTTCACCTGTAATCCGGTAAAGGGAGATCTACTATTTCGACCATCCTTATTAGTGGAATCAGATATTAATATGTATAAGAAATTATTATCGTAACTAACGGCCCATGATTTGAATGATGTCTCACCATACTCAAATGGCTGCCAATTATATCTATTAATATTATATAGCAGCGAATTACCATCGATTTGGAAATTGGATTGTATAGCAATAGCGAAATCTGTTGATGGACTTTTTCCTGTATACTCGGGAAATAATAACTCTTTATTTCTAATCCTTAGTTCAAAATCAGGTACTTGCTGAGATAGAATTTTTTGTAACAGATTAATACGCCACTGTAATTTTTCAGGAAAATATTTATATCCTTCTGCATCAGCATGATATCCTACGCGGGGATCCTGGTTACATAGAATAATTAACTGTTTATCTAATTCTATTTCTTCTTTTATGATATCTTTTAATTGATTTAAAATCATTAACCGATCGTCAACACCTTCAAGCCAGAACATTTTATCTCTTAAATTATAAAAACGCAAAATATTATAACCACTGCGAAATTGAATACCTAAAGCTTGGGCTAATCCAATATCTAAACTCCTTTCATGATTGTCAATATATTTGGGTTTTACACTGCTCAATATTTCAACACCCTGATCCCATTTATTGCTTAGCTGTTTACACAGTTCAATCATCTCCTCAAAAGTTAAATTTTCCGGGAAGCTTTCACCTATTCTATCTCCGCTGGGCAGCCATGGTTTACCCGAAGTTCTGTCACCCAGTTGATATGCAGGAGACAATGGGCTATCTAAAGGACTTAAGATCAGAGGCCAAACAGGCCCATCGTTCATCGGTCCATAATATTGGAATTTATTGTCAAGTGGGTAATTTTGATAACCTTCACCAAAAAGTTTCCATGCTGCTATAATTGTTTGAACATCTTCTTTTTTCCAATAAATAGAGGCTAGCTGTAATAAAAAGTCTTCTTTATTTTCAGGAAATGGTTCAAAGGATAATAACCCGGCTGCCTTGTTCATCAAGCCCGGAGAGGCACCAATAATCCAATTTAACATTGTTGAGGATACACCCAGTCTTCTCATAGCAGAGAATTTCTCATATAACAGTGATGGAACCGGGACAAAAGGCACAGTAGCTACAGAATAACTTCCTCCTGTCTGAATTTTTGCTGATACTCTTGTGTTATTCTCTCTGGCTATTTCTGCAATACGTTCAAATCTGGAGCTTGGACCAGGAGCTGCTAACCAATAATCACCCCCTACAAGTTCTTTCCCAAATACCGTTTTTCTAACACCAGACTCAAAATTAAACTGTAGTATCACTCCTTCTGGAGTATTAGCGGGAATAGTATAGACCCAATCTGCCAAAGTATGACTCATAGCCTGGGTTTGAGGTTGAGGCATATATAACCAGCTAATTAACTCTGCTTCAGGCGATGCATCTTTCATGCCCTGTTTCATTGCAGATAATGAATTATATAGTATTTCCCATTGTGGTATTTTAGAGCAATTTGGGCAGTCAATATGTCCCCCTCCTGTAGCAGGCAGAGCACTAAGACATGTAGTGTAAAGTTCACCATGAGAAATGTTAATAATGCCACCCAGGTCAGGAACTGTTGTAAATATTTTATTAACTGCCTCATAAAGATATTGTTGCCCGATTCTGTTACTTGCACATAAATATCTATTACCATTTCCGAGAATGTCAGGATATATTTTCAGTATAGAATCATTAATGGCTTCAACGGGCACGTGGGGTTCCATTGTTTTCAGATAAATTCGAATCCCATAGCGTTTACATTTTTTTACAATACTTTGTAATTTTGCAATTCTTTTATCAGCATATGCATCTTTATAGGGCGTAACTGAAGTAGATATTAAATCGCCAAAACCCACACTTGAACCATCACCCATTTTACTGCTTAAAGTAATCCATAGTCCATTAACTCCCTCATGGGATAAACGGTTTAAATAATTATCAGGATAATAGTCTTTCTCGTCAAGCAATTCATCTCCAAGCATTAAACCAGGTAGATTGCCGGGTCTTTTTATAGGGCCATAAAAGCACCGGGAAATTCGATGCTTTAAGATCGGACTCTGGTTATAACTTCCGATAGGTAAAAAGGCACCATCATTACGTAACATTTCATCTTCGATGTAAAAAATTCCTCGTCTTATACCTTCAATATCAGACGCTATTATTTGGCATCTTTTATCATTAACATCTATTTTGAACGATTCCTGATTGAAATCAGGAGCAAGAAGAGTCTCAATTACATATTTTCCATTTCTGGTTTTTACGTTACCTGCCTCAAAAAAAAATTGTAAATCTTCATATGCAGTTTCCAGTAATTTATCAGGATCAGGGAACACTGCTTTTATAGTTATTCCAGATGATAAATTCGCATAATTATCGTCAGAATGAATATTCTTCCAGTTATGACCATTCCATAATGGTTTTTTAACTTCCTCAATAAACTCCCATTCTCTATTATTAGAAGGTTGAAAAGGTATATCATTTAAATTCAGATAATTATATAACTCCGAATCAACAGCAGCATTAAAATCCTGACTTGTTAGTAAATTGCAAATTAGAATGAGAAGAGATAAGATAAAAGAAAATTTTATATTCATTTCAGTTTTTGTAACTATTCAGGTTACTAACCTTATTAAAAATTCTTTTCAAATAGCTTCACAATATCTACTTCAGATCTTTTGTCTTGTGTAATAACTTGAAGATTCGGGTATGGTTTAATCATTGAAGAAGCAGAAACTGAATTCAGCTTCTCACCCAAAACATTAACAGGATCAATCCATATATTGGGTTTAGGGGATATCAAACGCATCAAATCTGGAATATCAAAATCTGCCAAAGCTCCCGGCAACCAAAAATATCCGGGGTTAACATTGTAATATTGACTTGTAATTAGTGGTTTAAAAGAAGGAAGAGTACCCATAGTAACAACTCCCGTCACCCGGGAATCAAAAATGGAAACAAGTGATGCCCACAGGCCGCCTAATCCTTCTCCTACAGCTACAATCTTTTTTCCTTTTAAGTCATCTCTGGAATTAATAAAATCAATAGCCCTTATCATATCAAAAACTCTCATTCCCAACATAGTACGATTAAATGTCGGACTTTGAATAGCCAAAGCATCGTGTCTCCACTGTATGGGGCTATAACTGGCATATTTATCAGTTACTGGTAAGGAAGCAGTAGGACTTGTCTCACCGGTTCCCCTTACATCAATAGCCAGTACAATGAATCCGTCATTGGCAAGTTTAAATATCGAAAGAGAGTCTACAAACCTTCGGGGTTTCCCCTGGTCAGAAGAATAAATGATAACAGGACGATCATCGGCCTGGAAATCTTTAGGCTTAATGAGCAATACCGGAATTATAATACCTACCTCACTTTCATACGTTAATTTTTCAATCGAAAGATCGTCGTAGGAAATTGTCTCAAAGGTGTGTGAAACAGGTACATTCCTGTCTGCAGAAATCTCCAGGCTGATCCTTGCAGCAATACGGTCTTTTAATTTATCGCCGTTGCTATCAGGTTTATATAACTGGTTAAGCCGTTTCACATTAAGAGTCTGGGCAGTTTCACCTCCTAAAGAAATAAGTGTAGATCCACTTTGGGTACACCATAAATCTTCTATTTCTTCGGGATGAAGTACAGATTCTGCCTTTCCTTCTTCTTCTTTGTCAAACCATTTGTTAAACCACTCATATGCTGCCTCTCGTTTAGGTTGTTTCATATCATGAACACCGTTTACCAGAACTAACTCTCCGAGCTCCTTTTTGTAGCCAAGACCTTCATAAAAGAGTTGCATATCGTTTAATTTTGCTCTATGACTTGACTCTTCACCTGAAGAATCGCCCACAATTATCCGTAAGGGACGAGGAGGAATAAGGCTCATAATTTCTCTGTCTATAAATGTCTGCCCTGAAAGGTATGTGTTTTCCATGCTCCCACCCGGATGGCCTACAGCACATACTTTAATTCGTTTATCAACAGCGGTGATTAACATACCCATTTGGCCGCCACCGGAATTACCTACCGCACCAAGTTTACTTGTATCTACTTCAGACCTTGACGCCAGATAATCCACTGCTCTAATACAATCCCAGGTACGAAGTCCGGAAAGCGTCCAATCTACCAGGAAAGAAGGACGGGATATATAATGGTGCTGCTTCACACTTTTACCTACCAAAGAATTTTTAGTAGCTGCATCAATGTATTCCGATCTTTCACCTTGCCCCACAGGGTCCACAGCTAAAACAACATATCCTTTAAGTACCAGACCTAAATCTGTTTCATGGTACAAACTTCCCGCTTTTCCTTCGTCACTATGTCCACAAAGAAAAACAATACCAGGTGCGGGAAATTTACACCCTTTTGGAATGAAAATATTAGCAGAAACATAGTACCTGGGCTGACTTTCAAAAATTATATTTTCAATCGTATAGTGTTCATGTTCTATTTTGCCTACTATCTTCGCATTTAATGGTGTCTTTTCCGGGAATTTCCCAAAAAATTTATCTAAATGTTCGCGAGTTTTTTCTTGTCTTGCCTTCCATTCAGCAGAGGTCTTAAATTGACTTAGTTCTTCCTGTCTCTTATTCATTACACTATCAGAATGGTCCTTAACGAATCCAGACAGCATCTGTCGCCCTTTGCTTTGTTCTCCGGATGTTTCAAACACTTGAAGAGTTTTTGGTTTCGCTAAAGCTTCATCCTTCCCACCAAAGGGACCTACAGGCGTGAAGACAATCTTCTCAATACGACATTTTGCGTCTTCGTTACCATTAAATTTTAAAAGAATTTTACTGTACTCCTGAACATCAACACCTGATATCTTTTTTTCTATTAAGGAACCAGATAAACTGTTGTCTTCATTATTTTCACTAAGCAGGACATTGCCAACTTGTTTATCATTAATAATCAATTGAAGTGATTGTTTTCCTTTCGATTCATCCACACAAAAAACTACAATATCATATTTGGCTGATTCACCAAAAAAATACTGTTCGGCTGTACCTTCATGAGCTCCATTAATTAATTGAATGCCCCTACTTAGCTTAAAATCTGCAATTTCTAAATTATCAATGATGTTCGGATCATCAATTACAACAGATAGCCCATCGGACTCAAAACTCTTATGGCCTAACTCTTTAGCAGTATCCTTACATGATTGAAAAAGAATTACAGCCAGTAAGAGGGTTAAAAAAGACAATGCTTTTATCAGGCTTTTAAATAATGAAGTAATCATAATATTATAGTTTGGTATAGACACGATTTAGAAAATTATTAAATGTCTAAAAATTCTTATCAAATAGCTTCAAAACATCTCCTTCAGATCTTTTGTCTTGTGTTATAATTTGAAGATTCGGGTATGGTTTAATCATTGAAGAAGCAGTAACTGAATTCAACTCCTCACCCAACGCATTAACAGGATCAATCCATATATTGGGTTTAGGTGATATCAAACGCATCAAATCCGGAATATCAAAATCTGCCAAAGCTCCTGGCAACCAAAAATATCCGGGATTAACATTGTAATATTGACTTGTAATTAGTGGTTTATAAGAAGGCAGAGTACCCACAGTTACAACTCCCGTCACCCGGGAATCAAAAACGGAAACAAGTGATGCCCACAGGCCGCCTAATCCTTCTCCTACAGCTACTACCTTTTTTCCTTTTAAGTCATCTCTGGAATTAATAAAATCAATAGCCCTTATCATATCAAAAACTCTCATTCCCAAAATAGTTCGATTAAATGTCGCACTTTGAATAGCCAAAACATCGTGTCCCCACTGTAAGGCAGTATAACTGGTATATTTATCAGTTACTGGTAAGGAAGCAGTAGGACTTGTCTCACCGGTTCCCCTGACATCAATAGCCAGTATAATGAATCCATCATTGGCAAGTTTAAATAGCAAAAGAGAGTCTACAAACCTTCGGGGTTTTCCCTGGTCAGAAGAATAAAGGATAACAGGACGATCATCTGCCCGAACACTCTTAGATTTAATGAGTAATGCCGGAATTACAATACCTGCCTCACTTTCATAAGTCAATTTTTCAATCGAAAGATTGTCATAGGAAATTGTCTCAAAGGTGTGTGAAAAAGGGGCATTCCTATCTTTAGATATCTCTAAGCTGATTCTGGCAGCAATACGATCTTTAAATCTCTCACCATAACTATCAGGTTTATATATCTGGTTCAGCCGTTTCGCATTAAGAGTCTGAGCAGTTTCACCCCCTAAAGAAATAAGTGTAGATCCACTTTGGGTACACCATAAATCTTCTATTTCTTCCGGTTGATGCGTGGCTTCTGTCTTTCCTTCTTTTTCTTTGTCAAACCATTTGTTAACCCATTCATATATTGCTTCCCGCTTAGGTTGCTCCAGATTATGGACTCCTTCTACCAATACTAATTCACCCCTATCATTTTTATATCCCAGGCCGTCATAAAATAACTGCAGATCGTTTAATTTTGCTCTATGACTTGCCTCTTCACCTGAAGAATCACCTACAATTATCCGTAAAGGACGAGGCGGAATAAGGCTCATAATTTCTCTATCAATAAATGTTTGACCTAAAAGGTAGGTGTTTTCCATGCTCCCACCCGGATGGCCTGCAACACACACTTTAATTCGTCTATCAGCAGCGGTTGTTAACATAGCCATCTGTCCACCACCGGAATTACCCACAACAGCAATCTTACCGGTATCTACCTCAGACCTTGACACCAGATAATCCACAGCTCTTATACAATCCCAGGTACGAAGTCCGGAAAGTGTCCAATCTATCAGAAAAGAAGGACGGGATACATAATGGTGCTGCGCCACACCTTTACCAACCAAAGAATTTTCAGTAGCTACATCAATGTATTCCGATCGCTCGTCCTGACCAACAGGAGCAGGTGCCAATACTATATATCCTTTAAGCACCAATCCTATACAACATTCGGTATAATTAGAAAAACCCTTTCCATCATCTGCATGTCCGGATGTAATCAGTATACCAGGCACAGGGTATTTCCAATTCTTTGGAATATAGAGATTTGCAGGAACATAATAGTTGGGCTGACTTTCATAAATTATTTTTTCAATAGTATAGTGTTCACGTTCTATTTTACCTACAATCTTTGCATTTAATGGTGTCTTTTCCGGGAATTTCCCAAAAAAATTATCTAAATGTTCCCGCGTTTTTTCTTGTCTTGCCTTCCATTCAGCAGAAGTCTTCAATTGGCTTAATTCTTCCTGTCGCTTATTCATTAAACTATCCGAATGGTTCTTAACGAATCCAGACAGCATCTGTCGCCCCTCACTCTGTTCTCCGGGTGCTTCAAAAACTTTAAGAGTGTTTGGTTTCGCTAATTTCTCCTCCTGCCCGCCAAAGGGACCTACAGGCGTGAAAACAATCTTCTCAATACGACATTTTGCGTTTTCATTACCATTAAATTTTAAAAGAATTTTACTGTACTTCTGAACCTCAACACCAGATATCTTTTTTTCTATTAAGGAACCAGATAAACTGTTGTCTTCATTATTTTCACTAAACAGGACATTGCCAACTTGTTCATCATTAATAATCAATTGAAGTGATTGTTTTCCTTTCGATTCATCCACACAATAAACTACAATATCATATTTGGCTGATTCACCAAAAAAACAGTGTTCGGCTGTACCTTCATGAGCTCCATTAATTAATTGAATGACTCTTCTTCGATCAAAACCCCCCTCGTTAAAATATACAATTTCTAAATTATCAATGATGTTCGGGTCATCAATTACAACAGATAGCCCAGCTGACTCAAAACTCCGATGGCCTGGCTCTTTAGTACTATCCTTACATGATTGAAAAATAATTACAGCCAGTAAGAGGGTTATTAAAGACAAAAGTTTTATCAGGCTTTTAAATAATGAAGTAATCATATTATTATAAGTTAATATAAATTTTTTCAAGCACTGACTAATTTTTTCAGATCATTTTTATAAAACAAAAGGTTATTTTCATTAATAAATATAAACTCTGGCTGAACTTTTAGGCACTAATATATTGACTTTACCTTTCCTAATCTTTACTATCTGGGAATCATTATAAAGATCCAATAAATATTTCCTCTTAAGATTCTTCGGTAATGCCAACTCAACGTTTTGATCTTCTGTCCCATCATTTAAAACGATTAGTCCATTCTCAAATGTTCTGGATGCAAGCATATTTATCTCTTTCAAGGGTTCCAAAGCTTTACCTAATTGAACCTGATACAGAACTTCTGCACCAGTGCCATTTAACGTGGCCCACCAAATAAAGTCAACAAGATTGGCAGCAGAAAAAGCCCAAAAAGCGTCATCCTTTGATTCTTTAAGAAATGGTTTGATAGTAGATAAAGCGGTTATTCTTTTTCCAGAATCCAAAAACCATGCATTATCCTGAGCTCCTTTTTTAACATCCGCCCAGGTGTCATGCCTTCCTTCCCATGCCCAGCTGTATATAAAGGATTCCCACATGGAGGCATCCCCATTCTTTTGAAGTTCAGTGCCCATTCCAGAGTTAAGAACAACTACTTTGTCTTCTCCGTAACTTTTTACCAGCTGACGAATGGCCTGAAGCATTCGATCCCAGGCATAGTCTTGGGTAGCTTCAGGAAATAGATGTTCATGGGTATATTTCCCAAATTCCGGATTTGTTCTGGGGTCGGTTTCGGCTCTGTTAAAATTTGGAGCAAAACAATCAACACGACCGCTAACGTTGTCGATGAAGATTCCATCTGCACCCCAATCCATCATTTTTTTTACATAAGCCAGGTTGAGTTTCCAATAAGATGGGCTGTTGGCACATGTAAGAAAACGGTATAGCCGGTCGGTGCCATCCATAGGAATGTGAACCCATTTCCCGGTTTCATCTTGTAAGAGAACTTCAGGATGTTCAAACAAAAAAACATCCTGATCGGAGTAGAATGAATGTATATCCTTAAAATGAACATAAGGAATAACTCTGAATCCTTGCTTATGGGCTTCTTTGAAAGCCTTTTCACTATGTGGAACATGGGAGATTAATGGCACTCCCTTTATCGATGAACCATCAAATGACCCAATTGTCTCCATTGGATAGTGTTCTGTAATCCTGGCAGGTTTGTTCCCTGATCTCATCCTGACTATACGTGTCATTACAGTATCTTTAAGAATAAATTCATAGTCTTTCCAAACATCATGATTACTGGTAATCATGTTTGCATCCTGAAACCACTGTGGAGCAGGTTCTATTTTCTCATTAGGTGGCGGAATAGTTAATCCATATTTATCGGCAACTTTTTTGTCATATGGCTGACCATTAGCCATACTGGAAAATAATAAACCGGAAACCAATATTACTAAAAAGAACAAATTACTTAAATTTTGAAACAATGTTTGCTTTTCCATATTTGATGAATTTTAATGTCATTAATAACCTTTGGACTAAAATTGAGAGTATTATCAGTTAAAAAAATGTCCATAACTAAATAATCTGGTGCTTGCAAGTGTCGCAAACATCGGCGAGCATTATTTATCTATCTCCAGACAAGACAGCACTTATTTCAAAACCAAATTATTGTTGACTTTTTAATCATTCGCTTTCATCCTTTGCATAAGAATGAGAAACAAACTTATAAGAAAAGGAATGAAAGATCAAACTTAAATGAGAAATATGCAATAGTCCAGATGAAAATACCTGAAACCCAAAGCACATAAATTTAATTTGTTGTATATTTACGAATGCTAAAAGCCAGCACATTATCAACATGTTTAAAATAATTTGGAAAGGAAAATGAAACAAGAACGCAGAGATTTTTTAAAGAAAGGCTTGTTAGCCACAGGTGCATTAACCATATTGCCAGGGTCCGTGATTTTTGCCAATAGAGCAACAGGTAACAAACCGAACAGGGTAATGCCGGGCGACAAAATAAACATGGCATTTGTTGGCATAGGAAACAGAGGCGGCCAAATATTGAATTCTTTTATGGAAACAGGGCTGGTAAACAATGTGGCCATGTGTGATGTGGATATGGGGGCACCTCACACTTTAGAAAACATGAATAACTATCCGGACGTTCCTCGTTTCCAGGATTTCAGAAAAATGTTTGACAAGATGGCAACTAAAATTGATGCTGTCTGCGTGGGAACCCCCGACTTCTCGCATTTTCCAATAACTATTCTGGCAATGTCTCTGGGTATCCATACCTACGTGGAGAAACCTCTGACAAGAACATTCCAGGAATCAGAGCTTTTGATAGCCGCAGAAAAAAAGTATAAGGTGGTGACTCAAATGGGTAATCAAGGACACTCGGAAGCGAACTATTTTCAGTTTAAAGCATGGGTTGAGGCCGGTATCATAAAGGATGTAACCAGGGTTACCGCACACATGAACAGTCCACGCCGCTGGCATGGATGGGACACAAGTATCACTAACTTTCCAAAAGCACAACCAATTCCTGAAACCTTAGATTGGGATACCTGGTTATCGGCAGCCCAGCACCACGGTTACCATCCGGATTTCATCAACGGACAATGGCGCTGCTGGTACGACTTTGGGATGGGAGCTTTGGGAGACTGGGGAGCCCATATAGTGGACACAGTGCATGAATTTCTCAATTTAGGATTGCCCTATGAAGTTAATCCCATAAAAATAGAAAGTCCTAACTCTCTGTTCTTTCCCCAGGCATCAACCATAGAATTTAAATTCCCCAAACGAAAAAAAATGCCTCCATTAACCATTACCTGGTACGAAGGCGTAAACAACATACCTGATCTCCCTAAAGGTTTTGGGGCTTCAGAACTTGATCCGGATATTCCAGCAGCCAGCACAGGAAAAATTAATCCGGTTAAATTGAATCCCGGAAAAGAGATATATACTAAAAGTTTAACTTTTAAAGGGGGATCACATGGAAGTACACTTTCAATTATTCCAAAGGAAGCAGAGGAGGACATGAAAAATAAATTACCAGAAGTGCCTGTGAGTCCTTCCAATCATTTTGAAAATTTTGCCAAGGCTTGTATGGGGCACGAAAAAACACGCTCCCCCTTTAGTATTTCGGGGCCGTTGTCTCAGGTTTTTGTTTTGGGAACCATAGCACAACGTCTGGGTACAAAAATCATGTTCGATCGCAAGAAAAAACAAATTACCAACAATGATTTTGCTAACCAACTGCTGGTTGGAACACCACCAAGAAAAGAATGGGAAGAATTTTACAAATTATAAAAATCAATATATTACAAATCGTATAATCATGAAAAATACATTAAAAATAGTCGTTTTTTTATTCATTTTCGCACAAATATCTCAGGCACAACCTTCTAAACGTCCTGGTCCTCAAAACCCACCAGAGACTGATGAATGTTTTAAATTGGGCATGGCCGGATATACCTTTCATAAGTTTGATCTGGACAAGACTCTGGAAACGTTAAAAAATACAGATGTACATTACCTGTGTATTAAAGATTTTCACTTACCCCTCTCCAGTACACAAGAAGAAATTCAGGCATTTCATGAAAAACTGGCTAAATTTGATGTTAAAGGATATGGGGTCGGCCCAATTTACATGAAATCTGAAGCTCAGGTGGATCAGGCATTCGAATATGCAAAGCGGGTGGGGGTAAGAATTATCGTTGGAGTTCCCGATTACGAATTATTGCCCTATGTAAACAAAAAAGTTGCTGAATACAATATGAAATTCGCCATCCATTTGCATGGTCCTGATATCGCCACTTATCCAGATGCCGACGACGTATGGAGTAATGTCAAGGATTTGGATCCACGCATGGGGATGTGTCTTGACATAGGTCATGACCGGAGAAACGGAAAAGATCCTGTTGCAGATTTGGAAAAATATCATTCCAGAGTGTTTGATATTCATTTAAAAGATGTAACGGGTGCTACTAAATTAGGATATTCTGTTGAAGTGGGACGTGGGATTTTAGATATACCCGGATTCGTCAAAATGTTACGAAAAGTAAATTATACCGGAGTGGTAAGTCTGGAGCATGAGCGTAACATGGATAATCCGTTTATGGGAATAGCCGAGTCAATTGGTTATTTCAGAGGGGTAGTTGCTGCCACAAAAAAATAAAATAACTTCAGCATCAGTAAGAAACGACAATTATTTTAGCAGCAAAGAACTGATAGACTGATGCTCAGGCAAACTGAATGTCAGTGTCATAACCGGACTAAAGGAGCTCACTATACCTTTACAAAAATCCGCTTACGATACATAAAGTACAACAATCCATACTTCAGCAAAAGCACACCGAGTAGAATTATAAATTTCTGCCAGTCTTCTCCGGTCATTTGGACAAATCCATTTAATAGATACTTTGAAGTATATGCAAAATCAATCAGTCCGGACGCCATATAGATAAAAATTGAATTCAACCCTATTACCTTAAAGGGAAATGCCCATTTTTTATAACCCCATACATCAATGACCCCATAAAACAAGGCCATAAAGAGAAAGCTGATACCGCCAGTCACAAGAATAAAAGAACTTGACCACAAATGCTTATTGATGGGAAAGTGAAAGTTCCAGAGTACTCCTAACAGAATCGCGATGCCTCCAGCGCCAACTAACCACATAATTTTACGGGATTCCAACCATTCACCACTTAATATTAAAGCAGCCAGTGAGCCCATCAACACCAATCCGGTTGCAGGAATATGTTGAAAAAATCCGAGTTCATCGTATATACCGTTTATCAACTTACCCGGCACAATGATACTGTTGATGTAGGTAGCCAGGTTGCCTTCTATGGATAAGTCTCCTGCACCATAACCCGCCACCGGAATAAACAACATCGCAGCCCAATAAAACAGTAAAATCCCGCCTAACCAATAAAGTCTGCCCCGCCAGTTTGTATTTACTACTATTAGTGTGGCAAGGAATCCGGTGACCCCTATTCGCCCTAATACACTCACATATCGAATTTCGTCCCAGTTAAAGTGCAGCGGCCGGTTTTTGTATATGATTCCCAGGATACTTAGCAAAATCATTCGCTTAAAAGCTTTCCAATAAATGTCCTTTTTACTCAAACCTTTTCGTAGCGAAGATGAAACTGAATACACCATAGACACCCCCACCATAAATAAAAATAACGGAAATATCACATCTTCAAAGGTCAGTCCGTGCCATGGCACATGACGAAACTGATCCGTTAGCCAGCCTAACGAATCCCACTGATTAGCATTTATAAATGAGGCAATAAAACCTGTTCCTCCAATGATCAGGAACATATCAAATCCCCGAAGTGCATCCAGTGATTCCAGACGTTTTGATAAAGAGGGGGTGGGTGCGGTACTGTTTTTCATGGATTATAATTCTTGAATCAAATAATGCATAGATTGAAACTCTTGAATAAATAAAAACAACAGAGCGAAGAACCATATCTTCAGCTGCACAGCCATGGATATATCCCTTTTTGTACGATTAGAAATTGTTTTTAACTCCATATGTATCGTACTTGCTTTTATTTCATTGTTTCATTTATCATTTCCATAGTTTTTTCTACCAGCACCAGCCCTCCCTCAGAGCCCACAGAATTACT
>CAJDXG010000002.1_pt1 | contig 17947 bp, 11 predicted proteins | sample 7391801 | NCBI WGS metagenome assembly CAJDXG01 (sample SAMEA7055713, study PRJEB34461) | soil metagenome | biome: terrestrial ecosystem; feature: Peninsula; material: soil | place: Antarctica | collected 2016 | reverse complement strand
CCAGGGATGCTGGGTAGTGGGCAAAAAGAAAAACGCCCGGAAGCCGGCGGAACAGTTGGACAGGTAGAAGCCTGTTTTTCCGAAGAACACCTGAAGAAATATTTCACTAAAAGTATAGGAACTGAACAGCTGGCATTAAAAACCATGATGCCTGGCGGGCAACGGATGCGTCCGCTGCTTTCTGTTTTGGCTTATCATACCAATTGCGATTTTGAATGCCGCATAACTTGTCCCGAATTAATCGGTAGCAATTAAAATCTTGCAATGGTTAATGCCGATAACTTGCCTGACGGCAGTCAGGTAGTAATATAGGAACAAACTGAGTGAAGCGAAAGTATGCGACATTATATTACATAATCGGTATCAGTTGTATGCCGAAACGATTTCAGAAGAAGTTCAGTCGGTTCTGGTCCTGATTATCGAGTGTTTTCATACGGCATCGCTGGTGCACGATGATATTCGGGATGACGAGGATTTTCGCTATGAACAGCCGGCTTTGTATAAAACAACCGGAATACCAGTGGCCATAAATATTGGGGATTACCTCATCGGGAAAGGATATCAGTTGTTGTCTGCCACTTCATGCGACCCTTTGGTGCAGGCAAAGGAGAGGTGGCAGCTATGAAAAATGAATACACACGTGCAAAATAGTATATAGTTTTCAGATCAATTAGCTTCTGTTTCTAATAACTTCAGGTATTTTTCCAGGTATTCCTTAGGTGTTGTATGATGTTCAGTAATGCGCGTAACATTCGTCTTTACACAATGATGGACAAAATCATAAAGAATTTTGATTATTTCTGGTTTTGGTTTTAAATTATTATCATCATCTAAAGCAAAAGCCCCCCGTTCTCCTGTTTTTTCGGACATTGCAATTTCCAACACCGCATAATATATCGGCAATCGTGCTGACTTAACCCGATTTGATAATTCGGGATTCTCCTTGATAACTTTTTCAGCCTTATCGAAAATAATGTTATATTGATTGATAAGTGGTTGCGATAGAAATGTTTCTTTCTCATCAACTGGGCTTCCAAAAATAGACAACTTCCTACCAGTATTAGCCTGATTATTGTCATGCAGTAGTACAATATACTCTTTGATGTACTTTCCCGCCTTCCCGTAGTACCCGGCAAGAAAATCATCCATTTCATTTTCTACATTTATATCAGGATTCCATAGTAGTTTGGCAAGCAGGTAAGCTCTTAATTCAGCAAACTCTCCACCTTTTGACATATTTCCTTGCTCGAATACATCACTAACCCTATTGCTCTGAAAAAGTTTAATGTTTGGTTGCAATGTTCTAAGATTTGGGAAAGGTGCAAGTAAATTGTTAAACTGAATTGTATAATCCCAAACTATAATGTTATCGGTCAATTTCCCCCATCCTTCTAAATCATTTCTGAATGCCTCATCTCCTTGTTCAATTGGAGCATTTCGTGTACTTTCAATACTACATAACATTATGTTCACATTCTTTCCTGGAACAATTCCTTTCGGTGGCACGCGAGTATGTTGATAAGCCAAAGTAGAGATAATTTTATCTGGGAAGCGTTCTGCTACCTCATTGACAAAAGTCAGCATAGAGCCCATACTCAATGCCGGATACTGACTCCCAGCATGTGTGCCATACATTTTTTCTTCAGGGGCATATGCAGCATATTTTGCATCCAAAGCAGCACACTGCGGACACTTACAGTAATTAACATTATCGTTGTGACTTACAGACCAATAAAGCGCTGCTGGCTTTTTATCCATTCTATTCTTCAGATTCTCACATACGATGTCTAAAACCTTTGGGTTCGATAAGCACAACTGAGATTCAGGTTGTGTACTAGAGCCATCCCACGAAGGTATAGTTCCGGGATGACGTTTTCCATCATAAAAACTAAAATATTCAGGATGAGATTCACCATATTCTTGAGGATTCAATAATGATCCGAAAGTATGAACCCAGCTTCCCCATTCCGTGGCCTGCCCTGAATGTGAATGCAACTTATGCCAGTCCATATATTCCGGATCCAACACGTCACTGTAAAATACTTCTCGAAATGAAAAGGCAGGGATTTCTACATCATCAATATCTTTTAACTTAATTGTCTTCTGCTTAGGGATATAAACAACTGTTGATGAGTATTTCCGACATCCCATGTAACGTTCAAGAAAAGTATAAACGCCATAAATAACTCCCTTTTTTGGACCTCCGGATATGACCAGATTTTTTCCATTATTTCGGATGTAAAATCCGTCCGGCCCTAAATCTTCAAAAGGAACATCGCGATCCAATCTGTTTACCTCTCCGATTAAAATTTCACCATCTTCCGGTGTACTATTATCATTCTTTATTTCAATGTAAGCACCGGAAATTCTTTCTATGTAATCCTGGAAAACTTTGGCTGCCAAAATTTCGGTAGTAGTCGCCTCTTCAGGGATAATGATCGTACATTCAGACTTTCCTTCTTTTGTAAGAGTAAAACCTTTATTTGTAGATTTATCATATTGATTTGTGCAAGCAAAGAATGACAGCATAATTATCAAACAAAATATCTTTTTCATAGTTAAATAATAAATAACTTGTTATTCGTGTTTTCCTGTTTCCCGTTCTTCTCATCCGCTTTTACCTTCTTCCATATAAACTTCAATAAGTGATCTTGAACTCATTCGTCCACCTTTTCAACCAACTGAATCCTTAGTGGATTCGTCAACTTTTTTTTCCCACTCAAGTACGTGTTTGAATGGAACTCCTTTATCAGTTTATCGCTATTCTGCCAATGTATTAAAAACTGCAAAGAATTCACCGCGTTTTACCAGTCTGTAGAGATCTCCGTTTGGATATTCAAACAAAAGATATTGCAAGGTCGCTTCTTTAAAGGAATTAACATGCCAGCTTCCGTACATATATACTTTTCCTTTGTCGTCAGCCGCCATCGACATAATCATTCTGGCAGAACGGCCATCCTGGTCAATTACCTCACCGTGATCTGTTATTAAATTATGATCTGCCCCCTGCTCAAGTGAGATGCTTCTCAGATGCAGTTTTAAATCGACGTACTCTTTGCTTGATGGGTCAATCTCTCTGTCATCTTCGGAAAAAAGCTCCCTTTCGTCCTTTAAATGTTCATACTGGATAAAATATAATCTGTTTCCACCAACAGCAGTCTGGAAATAATTTGAGCCAATAGAGGCAATTTCTTCGAAAGCTTTACCCGTTTCTATATTTTTAGACGGATCGAATAACCATAATCTTTCATCACCACCACCTAAAGTTCCCATTGTGAAATAGCATTTTTCCCTCCCCGGCAAAGGCTGAATCCATGTCCACGCTCTCTGGCTTAAATTAAATTCATCATTTACAGGTGTGCCGTCAATCAATTTCCCTTCCGGTAAAACATCCACATAAGTATCAATCATTCCTTTATCAGGCCGGTATACATACAAATTACCCCTGTCGTTTTCGTAAGTGTAATGTTTTTTCCATAGTGAAAACCATACATTTCCCGCATCGTCAACATAGAACCAGAATGAAGCCGCCCGTCTGCCCTTAACAACCAGCCCCAAATCTTCCTTTTCACCTGTTTCAATATCAATGCTGTAGAGATGGCAACCATCAGATTCATAAAGTTCAGGAAGAAACGGAGCAACAAATACATATAGTTTCTTTCTTACGGGGTCAACGTTTATTGCAGAATATATTGAATAGCGGGGTTTAACAATGCCAAAGTCTTTAAATTCGCCGCTTGCAAGTTCATATCCTATAACATGTGCTCCTGTGTATTGCTCGATTCCTTCCTTCCAGTAATTTGAAAGGTGTGTTGTGAAATATAGCCATCCGTCGCATTCAACAACCGGACTGTGTATTTTTCCCTGTTGGGATAGAGTTGCTCCTTCACCGCAAACAATCGTCATATCTTCAGCAAGCATTTTATGTGCATATGTTTCCGGATTGAACATATGAAAACCGGCGCCATGGCTTTTGGAATGAGTTGATGAGGAAAAGTAGCAGTTTCCATCGGATGCTACCGTCATTCCCTGCCACTGACCATCCCATTCTTTGCAGATTTTGTTCATTGAAATAGAATACACCTTATATTCTTTTTCTTTTTCATTTACTGGTATGTTTTCTACTCTCGGAGTATTACTGCAGGAACTTAATAAAAAAATTAAAGCTGCTAAAATCAGATAGGTTTTTTGGTTTTTCAAAAAAACGCTATTTTTTTTCAATTTTTTCATTGTGTAAAATTTTGATATTATGAATTCATAAAAGATTTTTAAATATGTTACTGTGCTATCAATGCCCATTTCCCGGGCTTTAAAGTAAAATTATAAAAACCATCATTTAATCCCGCAAAGCTCACACCTTCTAGTTGTCCTATTAGTCTGCCATTTTTCCAAACTTCGGTATTGTTAATTTTTATAACTCCATATTCTGAAAAATTATTATCTAGTAGTTTTTGAGGAATACCGACAGTTGCAAGTGTTTGCAGAGGTGAAACTAGATGAAGCTCAAATTTGCCCTCTTTATTGTTAATATCTACGGCAATTTCTCCTTTTACGGAAGGAACTTTCAGATTTATTTCATTCAGTTTCCCCATAATAGGTTGAATGTTGTATGTTTCGTAGCCGGGAGTAGTAGGATTTACACCTGCATTGTATTGAGCTAATAAAGTATGTGGCCAGCCACTCCATCCATGATTCCATGAATTTCCGGGATCTTCACGTGGAACAAAGTGTTCCCATAATGTGGTAGTGTACGTATCATTTACCATTTCGTTAAAGCGATTTTTCATTCTTGTCATCGCATCATCAATATACCCCATTTTATATAAGGCTTCAATAATATACTTTTCCATGTAAACACTGGATTCGGTTATTTCGATCAATTCTTCTCTGATATATTGATATTTATCTTTACCTGCTAAACCCGTGTAAACCGCCATCGCATTGGCTCTATCGTCTGTAATACCCTTGTAATCAGATGAGCGATACCTGTTTAACTCTTTATTCCAGAAAATACGATCGAAATTTTTCTCGATGCTTTTCATACGTTGAGAATATTCGGTTGTATCGTTTTTATTCCCTGTGATAGTTGCCATTTTTCTAGCGATTTCAAGAGCATGATAATACCATGTGTTCCATATAATTCTTCGATCCACATTTTCACCTATATTTTTACCATGATCATCCCAGTTCCATATTAATGTTTCTCTGTCTACTCTCCCGCTATTTTCTCCTCTTGGGTTGATCAGACCGGTAGTATCGTTTATGGTCCACAAGTTCAGGTAATCTTTGACAGCAGGGTATGCATTTTTAATAGTTGCCAAATCACCTGTATGCATATAATAGGTCCAGAATCCGTCACTTACGCTTGCTAAACTCTGTGTTGGTAATTCAATAGGTAATGGTGAAGAGAGTGCTTTAGTAGTCGATTGCCAACCTACTAACTGGTCAATCGCTTTTTTAATAAGAGCGTGAGCCCTGGTATCAAAAGTATAAAACACCTCGTTAAGCTGTATTACAACATCACCCCACCATTGTGAACGTTCTCTGTCAGGGCAATCCATAAATATATCCCGCATATTAACATAAAGTGTTCTTTCTGCTTTTTCCACTAATTTGTTAAAAAACGGATCGCTTGTTTTTAAAGAACCTGTAAAATCAGTTTGATATCCGGTTTCTCTGTATTTAACTTCCCATTTTTCAATACCCTCAGGTAACTGGTATAAAACATGATGTCCGTTCATCCACGAATAAGCTTCAAATTCTTCCCAACCATTTCCTGCAGTGATATATGCTGCTCTCATTTGCCCCTGTTTGAAATGATCAGTTTTGATATTGATTGTGAGCCCCGGTTTTGTCGTGTAAATTTTTAAATAAGGCGTAATCTGTGCATTATATGGTAATTTACATGAGATATAACCATCCCGGTTTTTTATCGAATCAATTGAAACATAATTCATGAGTCCTGAATTTTTCCATTGAGGAATCGGCCTTTTCTCCAGTTTATTCCATGGTTTTGTAGGAATCTTACCTTTAGATACTGCATTTTTCCATAATGTATCGTCGTAGTCGTAATCCATCCATCCTTCTATTGAATTATCTCTGTTATCAAATATTACCGGCCAAGCCGCTATTCTATTGTCAGGCATATCGGATTTATCCTTACTTATAATTTTTTTATAAGCCGGATGTTCTTTAATTTTCCAGGTAGAATCACTTAATACGTTTTTTTGATCGATATTGGCCTGAAAAATAAAACCTCCCTTTCCACTGTTATTATGAGAAGAACCTCCTTTTCCCCAGAACCATACCAAAGCGGCAATGCTGTTCTTTCCTTTTTTTAAGTATTTTGATAAATCAACTTCATCATAGTAAGTATCCTGCCTGTTAGGACCTCTTTTTAATCCCCCCTCAAAAACAACCATTTCACCATTTATCCACAACCAATACTTACTATCAACAGCAATTTCAGCAATTGCACTTTTAGGTTGTTGATTCAGATTTATTTCCTTTCGAAATGCCATCCATGTATTTGCAGGCCCATCAGCTTGTTGCCAAATCCATTCGCCTTGATGATCAGTTGAAAATGCAAATCCGAATAGCGGGAAAAATAAAATTGAATATATAATTAACAGTTTTCTCATAATTTTTATCGATTTATTTATTATGTGTTGAAATTAATCTTTTTAGTTAATATTCTTTTTAGTTATTAAATTTCTCTTTCTCAGCTCATCTACAGCATTTTGCCAGGGACCACCACTACCCCACATATAATAAGAAAAATACATGGTGCTTTTCTGGATAATTGGTGTCCAGGGTTGATACTCAAGATAATAATGAGGTGCATCGGTATTACTGGGATGGTTCATCCACAAATGTAAAAAAAGTGGTTGGGTAACCGGAAATGCTCCTACAAAAGAGATGTCTTCCATTGTATCATAACCGGCATTCCAGCCCTCTTCTATATCAATTGCTTGTCCATAATATTCCTCCGGCCTCATCCGGAACTCTTTAAGCCCCCCAATCGCAGGCACTGTAAATACATCTTCAGTTCCATGGCTTTTCCCTAGTTCCAGAATTGGTTGGGGCCCAAAAACGTTGGCTTCAGGATTTTTAAATGTTAATTCAAACCTTACTTCGAGTAGTGGCGAATTTCCATAAAGAGTAAATATTTTTTTGAGGTTGTTCCCAAAATAATCGCTCTCCATTTCTACCTGCACATAATCTCCGTCTTGTTTAGTAATTTTTGCGTTATACACCTGGTGGGTTTCCATGCTTGCCTGTCCGAGAAAATCTTCAAATCCACCATACGGATAATACCGTGTCTTACGAAACGGACTTTTTTCATTCTCAGCTTTCTCAGGCCAAGCTTTAAAAAACACATTGTCGTTTCTACTTTTCACAATGTATTCGATTACACGGGCACCGGTTCTTAATAGCGTTATCTGCACCGAATCATTTTCCATCCGGTATTCATTAATTCCGTCACTGTTTAAATCCATTTCATAAACGTACGGCTTGCCTTCTGCTTTACCAACCCCCAACTGACTTTCTGAAGTGGTGCCTAGTGCACTTGCTTTCACCAAATAATCTCCCGGCTTCAACCGTAACTGAAACTCCATCTTTTTAAAAGAAGCAGTTGCTGTTTCATATTTTTGGGTCTGGCGTAGAACTTCCTTTTGAAGGTTATCCTTTTTAAACACCGTTATTTCAACCGGGAATGAACTTTTCTCTGAAAAATTATGGATTGTTACAGGGAAACTGACTTCCGGCGAATGAGCATAAAGCAGCTGATGCATCGATATTGCAGGAGGTAAATCCAACATGGTAACGGTCGTCTTCTTTTTATCACCCCATGAAAAATGAATGGCAATCGGATTTGTGCGTCCCATTGCTTCTTTTAAAGGGAGTAATGGAATTTGTACCTGTTTTGTTTCATTTTCAGCTAAAGTTATCTCTTTCAATAATGTCTTATCAAAATCTATTGAAGGAGAAGTCACAATTTCCATGCTCCCTGAAATGGGCTTTGATGAGTAATTCTTTAAGGTTACAACCAGATTATACCCTTCAACTTTTGTCTGCATATCCATGTTGTCGTTAAAGTAATTCTCAAGGAAATCTTTATCTAAATAAAGAAGTTGCAATGCATTTCTATATTTTGCCGGCCCCATCATTTTGGCTTGCTCCATTACGGCTACTTCTTTTCGGTTCATGATGGCACTCCAAATAGATTCATTTGTTAACGGCTTTTCTTTCTCAATAAAAAGAACCATTGATGAGGTGAGGTTACCACTCAAACTTCCAGTTTTGTTTATAAATGGAACGTCTTCGTTATCAATCTGCTCCTTGTTTCCAATATTTGCAAAGTAACCGTCATACTGAAGGTTATCACTTCCAGGATCGTAAACCCGACGGAATGCATAACCCCCTTTTTTATGTGCGTAATCAATCCATGCCTGTTTAGTTGCCATGTCTTGCACTTGAAGATCGTCATAGTCCCTACAGCCGTAAATGGGAGAAAAACCAACATCAGCAATAATTGGCAGGTTCACTTCATTCACCCAGTTTTCCAATTCTTTTTTAGCAAAAAACTCCATGTACCCATCAAAAATAAACCACGAATTTCCTTCATTCATCCCAAGGCCTATCAAATCTAAAGGGTGACCCGATTCACAGGTTACACTTTTCAATAATGTTGAAGCACCAAACAACCCTTTGTGCAAATTGTATTTATCCAAAAGACTTTTGGTGTTGTTGATAAATCCTTGAAGCTGTTTTATCTGGTCTTGTGAGGAAGATGAAATGACAAATAAATAGTTGTCTCCATCTACAAGGTAAAAAGCCTTAATCCTTTCCAGACCGATTGCTTCAAACTGATGACTTGGCAGTTTTCCAGCCCATTCAAAAATGTCTTTTGCTTTTTTGTCTAACCTCTGGCCAACATCTGTTGTGGGATCGGTAATCACAAAAGTATTTCCCTGGCCAATAATATCTTCCAATTCATTTAAAGCAGGGTTCTCAATGGTCTTGTATGTATTCATTAACAAGAAGTAAAGAAAACCTTCCTGCATTAACAAACCAGGCAATCCCAAATCCTCGGCAATGTCAACTTTGCTTTGCAATATGGTGGGTTGTAAATCAGGTACAGCAATTTTAAAGAGGTTCCCGTACCTGTGCCATTGGGTAAAGTCATCGTGCCAATAGTTGGTGTATCCGTTAAAGTTTATGTTATTGGTAACTGTAGATTCACCAGCACCCTTCGAAATCTTAGCATTAAAGTCGGAAAGGCTTTGGCCTGAAATCGGGGATTGAACTAATAACAAAAAAGTTAGTACTAAAATGTTATACCAAAAAAACAATGCAGATCTCATATAATTCTATTTTTTAGTTATTGATTAAAACTCTATTATCAATATATTAATTCAAGTTTAGCGTATATAATACGCTGAAAATTACAATATTTTTCTAAAAAGAAAAGTGTATTCTTGATTGTAATCCTAACCATGAGTAAACCAGATATGTAATTCAAAGAATTCTTAAGAGTAAAGGTATAAAAAACATCTATTGTAGCCTGATTAATTCATCAACTCAAGATTTAACAAAACCTTCCTTCTAACATTCATTTTAGATTCCAAACTTCCAGGTAGAGTTTAAAAACCTACAAAACCATTTCATCCGGATCATAAATTTCTGAAAAATCCGGAAAGGACCTGTTATGTGGCAACCTCGGTTAATTCATGCAGCTCTTTATTCCCCGTCAGACCTGTTATAAAACCAGCATTATTCACCTTTTTTTATGAACAACTCAGGTTAATAGGAAATTTTATGATCTTTATATAGTAATTTTGTTGTAAATCCTTGCGGTTGTATTCTTTATAGTCTAAAAACACCCCATCTGCCTATTTGCTCATTTTATATATATTTTGTGCCCTCAAGTATTTATGGCAACAATAATTCTCATTAATATTGTGGTGAAGAAATATTGAGAATTAAAATAGCTAAAGGAATGACTTTAAAAATCAATTACTCACCCTCACAAGTTTTTTTGCTCACATTATTGCGGATACTTATCGGATGGCATTTTTTATACGAAGGATTGATAAAACTGTACATCCCTGCGTGGACCGCAAAATCATATTTGCAGGGCTCAGTGGGACCATTTGCCCCGATATTGAAATGGATGGCCCAAAATGAAACGATCCTTACCCTGACCAACTTTTTGAATGAATGGGGCATGGTTTTGATAGGTTTGGGCCTGTTTCTGGGTCTGCTGTCAAAACCCGCCAAGATAGGCGGTATCATTATATTGGGGTTTTACTATTTGGCCTACCCTCCTTTCTCCTCTTTGGGCATTAATCCTAATGCCGAAGGAAGTTACTGGTTGGTCAATAAAAACCTAATCGAGATGGTTGCCCTATTGGTTCTGTATGTATTCCCCACTGGTCGGATCACTGGGATTGACAGGTATATATTTAGGAAAAGAAAACAAGAATGAAAATTAGAAAGACTTTTATCAGGACAGTTGGTGCAGAAACGATTTATCCACCATTGATATTCCCTTTTCCAATGAGTTATACTATTCATTTTTTTAGCAGTGATGGCCCTGATGAAAAGAAAATATTGATAGGAATTACCGGTGCTGAAAATTCGCATATGATCGGTTATAGTAAAGTTTTTCCTGAAAATCAGAAATTTTCCGGTGGTTCAGTCCAATATGTTTGGGGCAAAGCGCAAGAATTAGGCGCTCAGGCTATGGAAGAAGAGAATATTCCATGTATGATAAATCACCCTGATGAAATGCTTGGCAGGATAGATGCCTTCATCATAGATCCCCGTCACCCAAAGTATCATCTGAAAGTGGCCAGGCAATTTGCTGAAGTGGTGTTAATGTATGATTAATAAATATTCAGATTAATATGAAACAAAAGAGAAACAACATATTCAGGAGAGATTTCTTAAAAGGAATGGCAGCTGTGCCATTATTAGGCTATTTTTCTTTCGCCTTTAAAGGCAATATTATTAGAGAATTGGATCAACAGAGGGAAAGTTCATATAAAGTATTGGGACTTGACAGTCTTGAAGCTCCAAAAGTTAGACTGATACCAACGGATCATGATCCTGCCAGGAAAATTCGATTTGGTTTGATAGGCAATGGATGGCGAGGAGATCAATTGTTAAGCATATTAGGATATATTCATCCGAATAAAATAAAAGATGATAATGGTAAAGAAAAATATAAAAAGAGATATGAAAGCTTTTTTAATCAGGAACCTTTAAATATAGAGTTCGCTGGTGTTTGCGATACTTTTTCAATTCATGCCCAAAGAGGAATCGAGATTTCAGCAAACGATTCACGGCCTGGCGGTTTTCAGGACAAAACTAAACCAGCAAAACTTTTTGACACATTTCGCGAAATGATTGCGAGCCCTGATATTGATGCTGTAATTATTGCCACACCCGACCACACTCATGCTCCAATGGCAATTGCTGCTGCAAAGGCAGGGAAGCACGTTTATCTTGAAAAACCAATGACGCACAGCATAGAAGAAGCTGTGGAGCTTAGAAATACCATAAAAGAAACCGGTGTTGTGTTTCAACTTGGCCATGAGAACCGACAACAAATGAGTTTTAAAATGGCGCACGAAATGTACCAAAAAGGCGTTTTGGGAGATGTCTCTTTAGTAGAGACACATACCAACCGTAATGGTTTGGACGGAGCATGGATTAGGACAAGAGAATACGACCACCTGGGAAATATCAATAACATTAATTGGAAAGAATTCCTGGGAAATGCACCGTGGCATAAGTTCGACCCTAAAAGGTATTTTAACTGGCATCGGTACAGCGATTATGGAACCGGATTTACGGGGAACGATTTTTCGCACCAATACGATTGCGTAAATCAAATTTTGAATCTCGGGATACCTGAAACCGTTGTTGCAATTGGAGGGCAATATTATTACAAATCCAATGGCGATATGCCCGATCTATTAAATGCTGTGTTTAGTTATCCCAAAAGGAAATGTGCATTAACTTACAATGGTACGTTAAAAAATGGAATTTATAGGGAAAATCATATCCTTGGTTCTGAGGCTTCTATGTATGTGGATCTTGGAATTAGAATAATAAAAGATCATAATTCCGAGAGGTTCAAAGATGTTAAAAACGAAAATTTATACATATATGCCGGTTCAACTGAAGTGGATGCAGTAACATCGGCCACATCAAAAGCATACATTAAGGGTGGATATGGCACTACTTATATAGATGGTCAGGTAATTGATGCCACGTATTTACATTTGAAAGAATGGTTTGATGCAATTCGTGGTCAAACGAAGGTAAGTTGTGATGTGAATGCCGGTTTTGAAGAGGCAGTCACGTTTAATCTGGCAAATCTGGCCTACGAAAATAAGAAGATGGTTATGTGGGATCCGGTTAATGAAAAAGCGATTTTGACTTGATAATTAAAATCCTCTTTAATCTGCTACGATATTTTTCACTAAAATAAGTGAAAGATATCTAGTCGCTAAGCCCTCTAATTATTATTATTTAGGATGCACGATTTTTTTAGTGTACTCCTCACGAAGCTTTTGCCAACAGGAGGAGCAGTGGATGTCCTGAACTGGTTTGGGCTCATTTTTAGATCATGTTTGATGGAAAGTAATAGATAGTTAGTAATTTAACAATTAATTGCAATGGAATTTATCAGTAATTACATCCAAATAAGAATGATGAACGCGTTTAGGATTTTTAAAAATGCATTTAATTTGACAAGTTTAATAAATGATCCAAAATTTGAAAGTGAAGGAAACCGATCATATTTCAAATTCTTTCAGGTTATTTTATTGACCGTTTTACTCTGTTTATTTGGTATTTCTGTTTATTGTCAGTCACCACAAAAAGAGGCCATAAATCATGTGCGTAAGAACATATTGGTGCAATACACTGAAAGTATTGACAAGGTTCAACTTGCAGAACAAGTCCAAAAATGGACAGTAAATTTGTCTGATGATGGCAGCTGGCCTGACCTGAATTATGAAAGCCGTTTGGCAGGAGAGGGAATGCACCTGGTTCGCATACGTCAGATGGCCACAGAATATATGCTTCAGGGTGATAAGGAAAATACCGGACTACATCAAAAAATTGAGAAAGGGGTTATGTTTTGGCTAAGTCTTTTACCAGAACCTAAAAGCGATAATTGGTGGTTTGGAACAATTAGCATTCCCCTTGATGCCGGATATATAATACTATTTATGCAGGAGGCACCTAAACAACTATCAGAGGAGAGCGTTAACGGCCTTTTGAGATGGATGAAAAAAAGTCGTTCTATTGAAAGCCAGACCTCTACAGAGTTGGTTCGGATGCTTGGTATCGGAATGCATTATATATTAAGAGGCTGCGTTACTTACGACGAAATGCCGATAAAGCAGGCAGTCCTGTATGTGAATCAGATGCTTGAGCCTGATTCCGGATATACAGGTATAAAAGCGGATTACTCTTATCAGGCTCACGGCGCGCAATTGTACAGTCATGGATACGGAGTTCCTTTGCTGGAACGGTTTGCAAGAATGGGTGAACAGTTGGCAGGTACCTCCTTTGCATTTTCCGGTAGCAATGTGCAGGAGTTATATAAATTTTCGCACAAAACATTATTCAAACTTGCAAGAGGACAATTTCTGGATTATAACGTTGCCGGACGAGGAATTTCAAGGCCTCGTAATATTCAGGCACGAAGACTTGTTTCACTTTTGTCCACATACAGATACCTTGATTCTCCCGATCAGTTAGAAAATTATAATGCAGCAATTGCTCGGTTTTCAGGCAATGAGGCCGCAAATTATAAAATATTGCCGGAACACCTCCAATTGTGGTGTTCAGATTACACAGCACATATAAGACCGGAATATTTTGCTAGTCTAAGGATGATATCTACCCGCATTGTTAAACCTGAGAAAGGAAATGGTGAAAGCCTGTTGGAGCATTTTAGAGGTAACGGAGCCATGTCGGTAATGGTAAGAGGAAATGAATATGATGACATATTTCCGGTTTGGAAATGGAATCAGATACCGGGAACCACGGTTCCTGCCTTGAAAGATGTTTCCGGACAGGCTGACTGGTTCTTTAATTATGGGAAAACTGATTTTGTGGGTGGAGTGTCTGACGGTGAATATGGCGCAACAGCATATGTTATGGACGACTATAGCACCAGAGCTAAAAAATCCTGGTTCTTCTTCGACCGGCAAATTGTATGTCTTGGAGCAGGTATAACCAGTTCTAACGAAGCACCGCTATTCACCACAATTAACCAAAGTTTGACAAATGGCGGAGTTGTGATTAAGAATGCGGAAGGAGTTAGGGAATATAAAAACGATAGCACCTGGAACAACGTAAAGGCTTTAGCTATTATGAATGATGAGGTGGGTTATTCTTTCCCCGGTAGTGAAATCTTGCAGATATCAAATGGTATCCAAACCGGCTCCTGGTCTCTGATTAGTTCTGATGGATCAAAGGATACTGTTGAGAAACGGGTATTTAAATTGCATATTGACCACGGAATTGGTCCAAAGGGCTCCTCTTACAATTATATTATCTGGCCAGGAATTAATTCTATGCAGGAAATGGGCAATGACCAGGTATCGATTTTATGTAATACTGAAAAGGCCCAGGCGGTATATAATAAAAATGAGGATATTTGTCAGGTAGTATTTTATGAAGGCACAACATTAAATTTTAGAAAGATAAAACTGACTGCAAGTGAACCTTGCATAATAATGATTAGAAATCTGAATTCTAAATCGCCTCTTATAATTGTGGCTGATCCGACACAAAAATTAAGAAACGTAAAAGTCAATCTAAATAGAGGAAAGAAAAACGGAACTAAGGAATGGATTTGCAATTTACCCCAAGGGGTAATGGCAGGTAGTAGTGTCCAGGTGAATTAAGTGTGTTTTAAAGATATATTATAAAAAATAAAGGAGCGCAAATGGTCTTTAATTCTCAATCAGATTGAAATCAGTGACCGGAAATTTTAAAGTTCCCATGTTTAAGCAATAAATAATTATACAATAATATATTTATATAAATTTTACAAAAATGAAAAAATTAAACAGAAGACTTTTTATTAAAAACTCCATGATGGGAGCAGGTGCTATAGGAATACCTGCCTCACTATCATCTTCCCCAATAAAAAATAATGTATTTGATAATAATGAGAGCGAAAGAATTGTATGGATAGCGTCCCTGACCCAAGATGGTATTACCGGCACAACTTTTAAAGAAGCCATCCAGGCAGCAATAAAACAAATGGAATATGCTGTGCCTTTTTCACCTGATATTTATTGTTTGCCTGAAGTGTTTCATACGGCTGCCTTGAAAGGTGTTCTCCCTTCCGTGAAAGAAGCAGCGGAAGATGGGACAGGCAATATAATAGGGCCTTTTCAAGATTTTGCCAAAACGCATTCTTGTTACATTATCTGTAACGTTTACACACAACACCAGGGAAAATATTACAATGCCGCAGTATTACTTGACAGGAAGGGAAAAGTTGTAGGTGAATACAAGAAAACAAGATTGACCATGAACGAGATGGACCAAGGTTTAACACCGGGTCCTTTATCAGTACCTGTATTTAAGACAGACTTTGGTACCATTGGAATTCAAATTTGCCATGATATACAATGGTCAGATGGCTGGAAACAGTTAAAAGAAAAAGGGGCTGAAATTGTTTTCTGGCCTTCTGCATTTTCCGGAGGAAAAAGGATTAATATGCGTGCATGGACCAATCAATATTGCGTAGTCTCCAGCACCCGTAAGGATACTACCAAAATTTGTGATATAACGGGAGAAGAATTAGCTGTTAGCGGAAACTGGAATACCTGGGGTGTTTGTGCTCCGGTAAATCTGGAAAAGGCTTTTATCCATAGTTGGCCTTATTCCCGAAAGTTTCCGGAAATTCAAAAAAAATACGGTAGAAAAGTAAACTGTTATTCATTACACGAAGAAGAGATTTCTATAATCGAAGTGGTTGCTCCCGGTCTAAAAGTGAATGATATTTTAAAGGAATTCGACCTGATTCCCTATCAAGAATCTCTTAGACTAGCAGAAGAACGGCAAGCAGGACTCAGAACCACATAACCAAATTAAGAACATTCAAAAGATGTTTTAAATTATGAATTTACTGATCTCTATGGTAACACTGACTGAAGTTCACCAGCTTAATGCCCTTGATCCCAAACACACATGTATCGTTGAGCTTTTAGACAAGAAGTTTTGGGAAAGCTTTTAGGGTGACGCATTATCGAAATAGAGGTTTGTACAATTACAAAGTAAAGCAATAATTAGAAACCAAATTTTTCAAGGAAGGCATCGGTTTTTTCAAGGATTTCTTCATCAAAATAGGAGGCATATTTTTTATTCCCTTCGCCTAGGTAATGTTTCCTGCCTGTGTAGATATATTCTTCATAATAATTACGCAAATCTACCATCTTAGCTGCAAACATGTCGGCAATATAGGGAAGTACTTGATCGTCTTCATCTCCTCGAAAAGCAATTGTGGGTGGCATTGGTTTCCTGAGATTATGGTAAGGTGAGATTGACCAGATTTCTTCTCTGCGGCTTCCCAGTAACATATCAATCCAGGCTTCCATTGTATTCACGTTACTTGAATAAAGCAGTAATGCATTTGGTACCGGACTGATGTTTAAGTTGTCAGAAATCTCGTTTATTGTATCCAGTAAAGCTGTTCCCAAAGCCAGTTGTCCACCAGCCGATTGTCCGCCAACAACTATTTTTTCCGGATTTATTTTTAACATTTCGGCATTTTCTCGCAACCACCTTATTGCCGATCGGGCATCTTTCGATGATTCAACAGGAGTAATATTAGGGTTTGGGTATGTTCCATCGGCATTGATGGAAAGTCTGTATTGAAAAGAGAAAGTGACAAAGCCTTTACTTGCAAACCTCTTACCGGCTTCATTAAATTCTGACGGATCACCGAATGCCCATCCTCCACCATGAAAAAAAGCAATTGAGGAATTTTCATTTTTCTGCTGGCTTGAATCGGTGTAAAACATAACGACGCTCAAATTTTTTCCATTTATATTTTTATAAACAAACTCTTTCATATTGACAAGAGTGTCCTGGGCAAAAGACGTCGCTATTTGAAAGGCTAAAAGAAGCAGGATTATTAGAGTTTTCTTCATCTATTTACATTTTAAAAGTCGGTGATTAAAATTCGAAAGAATAATTTGGCATGAATATAATAAATGAAACTTTTAAGTTTAAGATTCACTGCAAATTTAATGGAATTTCCATGATAGAATTGCCCGTCTCCTAAAAATATGTTTTACAAACTGCACATATCAAGCAGGGCAATGGATTTAGACGTTTTTACGGTGAGGGAAGCTGATTTTAAAATGTTATATTTATTGTGTAAACAAAACATAAGAACATTTAAAAAAGCCAACCCATGTCTAATGTATTAACAAAACAGGGACAGAACAAGATTAGTCGCTATTTTCTTAAATTCGAATATTCAAGGTGCAAGTGCTACATTATTCTCAAAGTTATTTAAAAATACCTTTCCAGGGGTATTGTAATTAAGATTTTTAGAGTTCAATAGTTAGCTACCTGTATAGTTACACCACTTTGCTGTCGCTGCAAAAAGGCTTTTCAAGGTTGTTATCACAAAATCCTTCTACCTGAGGCCAGCCATAATTTCCACCTTTAACAATGATATTTACTTCATCGTCGTTAGCCGGACCGTGTTCGCTGCTATATAATATTTTGCCATCGGGGGAATAGGCAAGACCCTGTGGGTTACGATGGCCCCAGGTCCAAATCAAACTATTTGCCAAAGGATTGTCTTCTGGAATAGTTCCGTCCAGATTTATCCGCAAGATTTTACCGCTTAAACTTTTTAAATTTTGTGAGGTACTTGTGTTTTGTGCAT
>CAJDXG010000003.1_pt1 | contig 18614 bp, 13 predicted proteins | sample 7391801 | NCBI WGS metagenome assembly CAJDXG01 (sample SAMEA7055713, study PRJEB34461) | soil metagenome | biome: terrestrial ecosystem; feature: Peninsula; material: soil | place: Antarctica | collected 2016 | reverse complement strand
TGCCCGTCGCGATTGGGGTCATGCAAAGGATTATATCAAAGCTATGTACCTAATGTTGCAACAGGATACTCCTGAAGATTTTGTCATTGCAACCGGAGTCACCACTGAGGTCAGGGAAATGGCCAGGATTTCTTTTCAGAAAGCAGGGGTAGAGATCGTATTTAGGGGAAATGGAAGAGATGAAAAGGCCTATATCAGTTCATTGGGGACTCTCCCCGAAGGTTCAGTGCTTGATAACAGCTCAATCGGGAAGAATGTTATCGAAGTAGATCCAAATTATTTTCGTCCAACGGAAGTGGATTTATTAATTGGTGATCCTTCAAAAGCGAAAGAAAAACTTGGTTGGGAACCTGAATATAACCTTGATATGCTTGTTGAAGAGATGGTTAAAAGTGACATTAAACTGATGCAGAGGGAAAAGGCACTAATGGATATGGGGCATGATGTTAAACGGTATTTTGAATAATCAGCAAATGGAAATATCTAAGGAAGCGAAAATATATGTAGCAGGACACCGCGGATTAGTCGGTTCGGCAATACTTTCAAAATTAAAAGAGTCGGGGTATAAGCAACTTTTATACCGGACTTTTGAAGAACTTGATTTGCTGGATAGCATAAAAACAGAAGCATTTTTTTCTGAAGAAAAACCTGAATATGTTTTTCTGGCTGCTGCAAAAGTCGGCGGGATCGTTGCGAACAATAAATATCGTGCGGATTTTATTTATCAGAATTTGCAGATACAGAACAACATTATTTACAATTGTTTTAAATATGGTGTCAAGAAGCTTATTTTCCTCGGAAGCTCATGTATCTATCCCAAAAACGCTCCTCAACCTTTAAAGGAAGATTCTCTGTTGACATCAGAGCTTGAGTACACTAATGAGCCATACGCGATTGCTAAAATTGCAGGGATAAAGCTTTGCGAAGCTTTCAACCTGCAATACGGGACTAATTTTATAGCCGTGATGCCTACTAACCTCTTTGGAATTAACGATAATTTCAATCTTGAAACGTCTCATGTATTACCTGCTATTCTGAGGAAATTGCATCTGGGGAAATGTTATTCTGAAAATGATTGGAGTGCGATAAGAAAGGATTTTAATAAATATCCCGTTGAGGATGTCGATGGGAGTCAGGCTGAAGCAGATATTATTCAAAAATTGAATAAATATGGAATCCGGAAGATAAAGGATGAAGTACATGTGCGTTTCTGGGGAACTGGAAAGCCTCTTAGAGAATTTTTATATGTAAACGATTTGGCCGATGCCTGTGTTTTCATATTTGAAAATCTAAATTTCCCTGATTTGGTAAGTGATAAGTCTTCTTTCGAACAGGAAGTTACCAATATTAAAAATACCCATATAAACATTGGCACCGGAAAAGACATTCCAATCCGGGAACTGGTTGAGAAAATTTCAGGTATTATTAAGTTTAATGGAAAGATTGAATGGGATACCACAAAACCCGACGGTACCAGTCAGAAATTAATGGATGTTAGCAAAATCAATGCTCTCGGATGGAAAGAAAAATATAGGCTGGATGATGGCCTCAAAGAGGTATATCAGTGGTATATTGGATGAGATTCGTTAATGTTCTTTCTTATGTAGAATGATAGAGAATATTTAAACGATATATAATCAGAACAACTATTTGAAATTTAGGCGAATATAGGACAAGGGAATATAGTTGAGATAATCAATGGCCCCCCGCTGTGAAGAAGGTGCGTATCGTTTGTGCTAATATCAGCATATCCTTACCAAAATTCCAGTTGTCGATATACTGAAGATCAAGTTTCATCCATTTTTCAAAATTCACTTCATTTCTGTTTGGGATAACCTGCCAGGAACATGAAATCCCCGGTTTAACAGATAACCGCCGCAGCTGCCATCTTTTGTATTGAGCAACCTCATTTGCAAGGGGTGGGCGAGGACCAATAAGTGACATTTGACCCTTGAAAACATTATATAGCTGAGGAAGTTCGTCAAGGCCTGTCTTTCTCAGGAAAGCTCCGATGCGGGTAATCCGGGGATCTTTCTTAATTTTGAATACCGGGCCATCCACTTCATTCTTGTTCTTAAGGGATTCGAGGGCATGTTCTGCATTTGAGATCATAGTCCTGAACTTATATAGTTTAAATCTTCTTCCTCTAAGTCCAACTCTTTCTTGTGCGAAAAATACAGGACCGCGCGAATCGATCTTAATAGCAATACCGATAACCAGAAAAACAGGAAAAAGTAAAATCAGCATAAAGAAACTGAAGTACAAATCAGTAACATATTTGAAAAAAAGTGAGATACTAAATGAAGGAGAATCGCTCAGACTCAACTGACTTTCATCGTTCAGGGTGTTTAAGTGAATCTTCATATCCTCAAGAGGGGAAAGCCCGGATTGCAGCCTGAATATTACTCCAATCTCATTGCAAATAGTGGTTATTTCCCTTATCTGAGGAGCATCAATGTTATACTTACAGTAAATAACTTCATCCACTACATTTTCCAGAAGCAAATCGCTAATGTTCTCATTTTCAGGATAAATTGGGATTATACTTCCGTATTTTTCGCGAATAAGCTTTGAATTGGTGAAAATCCTACTTATTTTGAATCCCCATTCTTTTTCTCCTATAATCTTTTCAATGAAAGAATCAGAATATGAATCGGCTATAACCACAACCTGGTGTAGGTCATACCCTTTGGCCCTAAAAATCTTAAAAATACGAAATGTGAAAATTTTAACGTGAAACAGGACAAACAAGTTCAAACTGGCATAAAACAGGATAAAAAGGTTGTCGATATTTGAATAACCCAATGCGAGTTTTGTAATAAACAAAATGATTAATTCAAGGAAACCTACTCTCACAATATTGAAAAATATCTGACGGTACCTCTGTGTTCTTGGCAACTTCGCTATAATAGTAAGGCGGTAAAGAAGAATCCAGGACAAGATGTTGAAAACGCCTAGATAAATAACCTCTTTATTCAGGTGCATTAGAGGATTAAAAAATTTCCGCCATAAACCGAATGCAATTAAATAGACACCGAAAATTGTAATTAGCTCGAGAATAAACAGATAGCGTTTCTTTCCTTCGGTCCTATTTGAAAGATATATTGAAAATAATTTATTTTTTAGTGTTGCAATTGTCATAGTTCAGTCATTTCTAAAAGAGCAATATCAGACTTCAAGGTGTGAAATTACAAAAGCATATGGGAACAAAAAAATATTTTTGATGAATGTCTTTTATTCATTGGTGAATGTGATATTTAATTAATTTTATAGTTTTCGTGATTCAAAAAATTCCTGAAGAGAAGAAAATTCATATTGTGATTGATTCGTGAACATGAAAATACCGGGGCAAATTATATGATTGGAAACATTCTATTATATTTGTACTATTAAATTTTCAATGATGAATACCAATCTCGCCAGAACACGTTTCGCACCTAGTCCTACAGGCCCACTTCATATCGGTGGCTTAAGAACGGCACTTTTTAATTATCTTTTCGCTAAAAATTATGGAGGTACCTTCATTTTGAGGATTGAGGATACCGATCAAAGTCGTATAGTTCCAGGGGCTGAAGAGTATATTATGGAGTCGCTCAAGTGGTGCGGAATAATTCCTGATGAAGGAATAGTTGAAGGTGGTCCATATGGCCCATACCGCCAATCGGATCGGAAGGATATTTATGTTAAATATGCACAAAAGCTCGTTAGCTTAGGCGAAGCATATTATGCTTTTGATACTGCTTCCGAGTTGGACGCACTTCGTAAAACTCATGAGAGCCGCAAAGAGACGTTTATTTATAATCATCTGGTTAGGGACGATTTAAGAAATTCAGTTTCTTTAACTGAAAAGGAAGTGGAAAATCTTATACAGGAGGGTCATCCATACGTGATCCGTTATAAGTTTTCGAAGGATGAAAATATCGTTATTTATGACCAGATACGTGGTAAAGTAGTATTTAATACTTCCACTCTTGATGATAAAGTGCTGTTTAAATCGGATGGAATGCCGACCTACCATCTCGCGAATGTTGTAGACGATTATCTTATGAAAATCACGAATGTGATACGCGGTGAAGAATGGTTACCTTCTCTGCCACTGCATGTTTGTTTATACAGGAGTTTCGGCTGGGGGGATGATATGCCGCAATTTGCACATTTGCCTCTTATTCTCAAGCCCGATGGAAAAGGGAAATTAAGTAAGAGGGATGGTGATAAAGGTGGATTTCCGGTGTTCCCGATTGAATGGAAAGATTCAAATTCTGGTGAAATATCAGTCGGTTACAGGGAAAGTGGTTATTTCCCGGACGCATGCATCAATATTCTCGCTTTGTTGGGTTGGAACCCGGGAAGTGAGCAGGAAATTTTCAGTATGGATGAATTGATTAAGGCTTTTGAATTGGGGAAAGTTGGGAAAGCAGGTGCTAAATTTGACCCGGATAAAGCCCGTTGGTTTAATCATCAGTATCTCCAAATGAAAAGCACTCAACAACTTTTACCTCAGTTTCAAGCGCTCCTTAAAGAAAAAAGTATTTATTCGGAAGATGAATATGTATTAAAAATAATTGACCTGGTAAAAGAAAGAGCTTTTTTTGTTAAAGAACTTTGGGAGCACGCAGACTTTTTTTTCATTGCACCGGATCAGTATGATGCGCAGGCTATTTTGAAAAGATGGAAGACAAACTCTCCGGAAATCATGAACCAACTTAAAGAGGAATTAAGTAATTGTGATCCATTCACGGCTGAAAACATTGAAACGAGTGTGAAATCTTTTGTAGATAAAAATGGTTTCAGCATTGGTGAGGTGATGAATGCCTGGCGTTTATGTCTGGTTGGAAACCTAAAAGGACCCGGCATGTTTGACATCGCAGCAGTTTTGGGTAAAGATGAAACCTTATCCAGAATCGGGACTGCGTTGGATAAATTATAATATTTTCATTTCCTAAAACTGCCATATTTGGGCTAGTTCTGTAATATAGCCAAACAGCTTTTTTTCTCAAAGATGCAACATTAACCATCTTTATACGGTTTAGTTATATATGATAGTTATCAAGTCTGAAATTTAACATTGAAATTATGAGAAAGTTAGCAGTATTATCGATTATGGTTATTTTTTCTTTTGGTATTGTTGCCGCGCAGGGCTTTAATTTTGGCGTGAAAGGCGGATTAAATTTTTCAAAACTGAAATTTGACGAGATAAAGAGTCTCAACGCAGGTGGGCATAATTACAGCCTCCAGTGTGATGATGCCTTTGTGGGTTTCCATTTGGGGTTACAAACAAGGATTAATCTTTTTAATGCTTTTATTCAACCTGAACTTGTTTTCAATACTTCCGGAGGAAAAGTTTTGGTTAGTGAATTATCCGGAGGAGCTACTTTTAAGGATGTTAAATCTATCAAATATAATAAAATAGATTTACCAATTCTGGTAGGGATTAAGCTTGGACCAATCAGAGTAGGAGCAGGACCTGTTGCATCTGCAATCCTCTCCAGCAGTTCGGAGTTGGATGACATTATTCCTGATTTGAAGACTGTTTCCAAAGGTGCAACTATTGGTTATCAGCTCGGTGCGGGCGTTGATCTTTTTAAACATCTAACGATTGATTACCGCTATGAGGGTGGGTTAAGCAAATGGGGTGATGAATTAACAGTTGGCGGCAATAACTATGCTTTTGACTCCCGCAGTAACATGCATCTTATCAGCCTGGGGGTTATGTTTTAATTGACGGTACTTCCGGAAAATCACTTAGTATTGATCAGGACTATTTTCTTTTAGTCTGACTTTTCTTTGGGTAGGATTTATTCCCGTATGTTTTTCTTACCGGGCGGGCATTGTTGTTCCATTCCGGTCCGGTGCCGAGTTCATCAGGAAGGCGAAGCTTAATTATTTCAGTTCCAATCAGTGATTCAATCTTTTTGAACCTGAACATATCGTCTTCATTCACAAGCGTAAGGGCAACACCGGTTTTGTCAGCCCTGGCAGTTCTTCCTACACGGTGGACGTAATCTTCCGCATCGCCGGGAACATCATAATTGATAATCAGTTCAATGTCTTTAATATCAATTCCCCTGCTAAGTACATCAGTAGCCACGAGTACACGAGTGTTTTTTGATGAAAACCGCGAAACTACTGCTTCACGCTCCCGCTGCTCAAAATCGGACGACACTCCCTCAACAGTATAGTCCTTGTTTTTCAAGGCCCTGATAATTTCATTTACTTTCTTTTTAGTAGAGCTGAATATCAAAATACTTTGGTATTCAGGTTTATCCTGGATCAAGCTTCTGATAAGGGCAGTCTTTTGATTATCGAAGGTAAGATAGGCAGCCTGAAGCACTCCTTCCGGAGGTTTGGACATTTGAATGCTAATTTCTTTTGGATTATGAAGAATTTGTTCCGCCAGCTCACGTATTTTTGGTGGCATGGTAGCACTGAACATCAATGTTTGGCGTTTATTGGGAATGTAGGACATTATTTTTTTGATATCATCAAAAAAGCCCATGTCGAGCATTCGGTCTGCTTCGTCAAGGATCAGGTGCTGCAGATGGTCAAATTTAACGTATCCCAGATCCAGATGAGAGAGAAGTTTCCCGGGAGTTGCAACCAGGATATCGGTATTCTGGGTAATCGCTTTTTTTTGTTGTTCCCAATCCATACCGTCTCCACCCCCATAAATTGCCAGAGAATTGATGGATAAAAAATATGCGAATCCCTGGATTTGCTTGTCAATCTGAAGGGCAAGCTCCCTGGTTGGCACTACGATAAGAGTGCTAATGCCTTTCCTTTCAGATTTGTCGAGATGATCAAGAACAGGAAGGATAAAAGCCGCTGTCTTTCCTGTTCCGGTCTGTGCGCATGCTATAAGGTCCTGATTGTCGAGGATTAATGGTATAGCTTGTTCCTGTACGGGGGTCATATTTTCGAAGTCCATGTATGAAATGGCTTCCAGAATGCTTTCGTGTAATGGTAATTCAGTAAATTTCACGTATATATATTAAGAATCTGATAATTTAAAATAGATCATTCATGAGATAGAAAATCTTTCAGCGGGTCTTTATAAACTCCTAAAGATTTGGTACAAAGATACTCAGAAATTTGAATCTTTTTTATGAACAATTCTCAAAAACTTTCAAATTTACTGTTATTTAAAAACCACAAGAGAATTATTAATTCCTGTGCTTCAATAAAACCTGTCCCCGATTTTTCCTGGCAATTGCCACTTCAAGAATAGCAGGGAGCTCGTCAAGACTGACTTCTCTGACAATGTCAGGAAGATTGACTTTATATTCAGAAGAAAACTTTCCCCATACTTTTAATCTTTCTTCAGGGGACGATATTTGGGAGGATATACCAATCAGTTTGACGGCATTTAGAATAAATGGATATACTGTTATATTCAATTCCTGCGAGTATATATTTCCACAACAAGTCACAGTCCCATGCGGCTTACAAGCCCGAATTGCTGTGGAAAGAACATTTCCGCCCACATTTTCAATGGCTCCTGCCCACTTCCATTTCAGCAGGGATCTATTACTTTGATCATCAATGACTGATTTATCTACATGCTCATCAGCACCAAGTTTTTCTATAAAAGCAGCTGAATCCTTTATCTCAGAAGTTCCGGCAATAACCTTATAACCAAGTTTTTTGAGGATGAGAACAGCCCAACTACCAACTCCTCCGGCAGCCCCTGTTACCAGTATAGGTCCATCTGATGCCTTCACGCCCTGTTCCAAAAGTTTCATAACGGAAAGTCCTGCTGTATAGCCTGTACCTCCTATAATCATACTTTCCCGCATTGTCATGGTTGCCGGAAGTAAAACGGCCCATTCTTCCGGCACCCTTATATATTCACCAAATCCCCCATCAGTATTCATGCCGAGGTCATGGCCGCCGACGATAACTTTATCGCCCGGTTTAAAATTTTCAGACTGGCTTTCCTCAATAATCCCTGCAGCATCTATACCGGGGGTATGAGGATAAATTCGGGTAACTCCTCTGTTTCCCGATGCTGAAAGCGCATCTTTATAGTTAAGACCTGAATACATCACCCTAATCAACAGATTTCCCTGAGGAAGCTCATTCGTGTTAAGAGTGACAATTTTACGTTCAAATACGTCGGGTATTGATTCGAATACTCTTAATGCGCGATAAAATTTACCCATAATATTAAGTCATCCAATTACCAATAACCTTCTTCCATAATCGAAATCAATGCCAGCAAGCCTCCTGATGTGTAAAAACTGTCATTTCCTTTCATATCTCCACCATCACCGGTAATTGGGTTATAGCTTTCATAAATCCTTCGGTTGGTCTTCCATCCTTTATAAAGCAATTCTTTCGACTTTTCAGCCAGAATCATTCTTGCTTCGGGGAGATCATAATTGCGTAAACCGAGATAAATCAGGAAATTCATATTACCGGAAATCCTTCCTCTCCATTGGACAGAAGTGTCAAAGGAAGTATCGTTCTTCGCAATGGAAGGGATTATATAATCTCCATAAAATTCAAGTGGATTTAGTAAGTGTTCGTTTATCATCCTTTCAGCCTGTTCCTGCGTTGGTGTTTCTGTTAGGAGCGGATAGAAACTTGTGGGCGTAAGCTGGGTAGAAAAGCGATTCGTAACAAGATTTTTATCCCTGTAAATCCCTGTTTTTTCGTCCCAAAGTTCTGTTAGCTTAAGTGAATATTTCTCAGCTCTGGCGAGGAGCTCCTGTTGATCATCAATTTTTCCAAGAATCGCTGATATTTCTGCAAGTTTTTTACAATCTGAAATATACAAGCTCATTAGGCCGACCGATGCAAGCTCCAGTTTATGGGTGTTCTCATTGAACAAGGCAGAATCGAAAAGGGGTGAGTTTTCAGTTCCTGACTCCATAAGAGCAGCCTGTTTAACATTGGATATATCCTTTTGTTTTTTTGGATTGGATCCCCAGGAAAGATATCCGCCATTATCCCTGTTTTCCGGCCACCAGCGGTTCCAGCTTAAAAGTGACGGGTATACTTCCTCCAGAAACCATTTCTCAGGATATTTATCATAAATAAGCTTGCAGATCATGCTACCTACCGGTGGTTGGGATCTGTCATAACTTTTTCCATTTTCGAAGGGTCCTGAATAATTGGGTACAAAACCATCTGGCGTTATTTCCTTGCTTATGTTAATAGCAGTGGAGTAAGCCATGAATTTATTATCGGTAGCGTACATTGCGGCATTAAAATATGTATTCCATCCATAAAGCACCCAACCGCCCCAGGCTTCACTCAATCGGCGGCTTACGGGGGTTATGACCCTTTTATTCAATGGGTCGTAGACGAAATTCCACCCAAGTAGGGTTTGCATTGCTGAATGAATTTCACTGCAATCGCCGTATTCACTGCTGGGATTGTAAAACTCATTTTTTCTTCTTTCAACGAATTTACCGATATAATCCAGCGATCTCTTTTCACCGGTGAAAAATGCAATTTGTCTGAAGGTGTTGAAACTGAGATAAGGATTAGATATGGGAAGTGAAATTGCAGTATCTTTTTGGGTCGATCCTATGTTATGAGTACGGGTTTTCATATTTGCCTGCAGGTAATGACCATTTTTAATCACTTCTCCATCACTGTTATACAGCATTCCTGCTTCCAGTATCATTATATGCGGACTTGAAGGCAATTCTTCAGGGGTAAAAAGTATGAATATATCATCATGGTGGGTAACAGACTGGATGAGTGCAGTCATTCCTTTCCATTTAATGCGAAGTTCTGTATAGTGTCCGTCATAATTATGAGCAATTGGAATGATTTCCATCGGATAAGATTCCATTGCTGCCGGGATATAAGTTTCGTTATAAGTGGCAGGTATTTCTGTACGGTAATTAACCCGAAAGGAAACTTTCAACATGAGTTCTTCAGGTAAAAGAATATATTCCATCAGGTTGCTGTTGCTCCAGGTGTTCCATCCATAACCGACGTACTGGTTAAGTTCTTTGGCGGCACGGATTTTTGTACGGTCGGGCCGGCTGGATTTCTGACAGGAGGCAAAGAGTATCAATACGAAAAGCAGAAGAAAACAGCTATACTTTTTCATTTCCGACTATTTTATTTTTTCCTGGCGACCTATACTTTTCATCTCTCATAAGAAGGCTTTAATGCGGATTAGTTACCAAAGGAATATGATCCGTTTTTTTATTCAAATATACGGAAGTTTTAACTATTACTATTTTCATTTCTCATCTTAAGGCTTTATTTTCATTTTCCTGCAATACTCATATCCGACTTTAAACAATTCATCTGCTTTTTTAACAGATAATATCTCATATTTCCATAGTTCGTCGGGCTCAATAAAATGGTTGCAGAGCTTTTTGGATGCTTTGATTGTCTCGTTAACAGTAAGATAAAAGGTCCGTGTTGCGATTTTGATCAGATTGTCTAAATCTTCGCTATATTGTATGGGATTGACATGAACGCCTATAAGCTTTTTACATCGTTTGCGAATGGGACTGGCCGGAAGATTCTCGAATATTCCTCCATCGGCATAAAGATATTCCCCGATTTTTACTGGTGAAAAAAGAATAGGTATCGACGATGAAGCTTGAATTAATAAATTAACAGGACCTTTTTCAAAATATTCAATTTTACCAGTATTGAGATTTGATGCTCCGATGACCAAAGGGATTTTTAAATCCTCTAAATTACGGGCTCTGATTTTTGAATTAAGTATATCTACGAGCCCATGAAGACTAAGTAGTCCTTGTTTTGGTATTTGAATCTTCGTAAAATTAAATATCTTTTTATCTTTTATAAATTCAAATATCTCCCCGGGCGAGTATCCATCGGCAATAAATACCCCTACAATAGCACCTGCGCTTATCCCTGCAATAATATCCGGATAGATGTTTTTTTCAAATAACGCCTGCAAGACACCGAGGTGGGCAATTCCTCTGGCTCCACCTCCACTTAAGGCGATTCCAATTTTGAGTTTCCTCATTCCGGATTGTCTCGAAAAAAAAATATTGGTCAGAGTTTAATAATTATAAAGAAGGTGAAAGATACTGAATTATCGTGGCCTTACAAAAACTTCTTTAATTATATTCTTCGCGGTTGTTATTGTGCTCAAATCCTTATTAACATCACCATTTTTCCCGGAATAATGTCCATGTCCGATTATATACATTGGATAACTATCCTGATCCGATGCCATATTTACTGTAGTTTTGTATACAAGGGAAGGTTGGGCTGAAGTTTTATATTCTGCATCATCCGGATATTTGTTGTTAGTCCAATACTCATTCCAGTCCCAGGATTGATTTATTTCAAAAAACACGTTGAATTCCTTTATATCCGGGATGTCCAGATGTACAAGCATATTAAAATCCCCGGTGGGAGTGGCTCCGGTGTATGCATCTGCGATTGGGTTCTTGCGATCGGGCAGAAAAAGACCGTCATCGGTTTGAATTCCGCGTCTATGGCTCCAAACCGGTAATGCCGCAGGTCTTTTAATTTCTCCCGGTTGCCATTTGCCCTGGTTGGCTTTGCCGTGTTCAAATATCCCTGTACCGATCGATTTTGCCACGAAAAGGGTTTGTACAAAATTTCCATTCAAATCTTCAACCCAGATTGCCATCAGTGGGTGGTTATGGGATTCTCCTTTTCTGAAAATTATTTCAAGACCGGGTCCGGTTGCTTCGGGGTTATATGCATAATTTTCCGGAGTAGTGACTTGCACTTCTTTAACTTTACAGCCGGAAAACAAAATTCCGGTTATTACCATCAGGCCAAATATCTTATTCATGAAGGTTATTTTAAAATTCAACAATAATTCCAAATGCTGGCAAAACAGTACCTGACTTCAATGGAAGTTCCTTTAATGCATATTTTTGTTGATCGGGAGGTGCCGTTGGGTTGATTGGTTGGGACTTCGAATTGTCAAGTACCAGAACCTTTTGCTGATCAGATTTAAAGTTATACAAATTTTGAATGTCAACGTAAAAATTCAGCGTCACATTTTTTAGAAAGAATTCCTTGTCGATTCTGAAATCCAACTGATGAAATGAGCCGAGTCTTTGGGAATTGAAACGTGAATAGTCCGGGATGCCAATGCCACGTGTATTCCAGGCAAGTACATAAGAGGACTCTGGTCCATCAAACGGGGTATACGGAGCACCTCCAATAAATCTCCATTTCAGGCCCACTCTCCAGTTATTATCAAATTGTTTAATTGCAAGGATATTGAGCAAATGGCGGTTATCCCATGCAGTTGGAACCCAATGATTTCCGCTTTCACCCGCTGTAATCGCTGATTCAGCTTCAGATTTAACGAACGTATAGGATAGGATGAGGTTTCCTCCAAAAAGATCCTTGTTCCGGTAGAGTAACTCGAATCCATAAGCTCTGCCAAGGGCTATAGATTTTAGCTCTTCATCGCCGTAGATCCCGTATCCTCCTCCTTTGCTGGATATTGATATGGAATCGTTAACACTAAAAGGATAATTTCTATAGTATTTATAGAAACCCTCTAAAGTAAGCCTGGATTTTTCTGATGGTCTCCATTCAAATCCTCCCACCAGATGATCGGATTCGATATAGCTCAGTCCGTTTTGGTTATTCACCAGATCTCCGGCTTTATTTCTGAAGCCCAAACTGGTATATGCGGGCAATTGATAGTAACGTCCGGTATTAAAATTGAAATAGAAACCTGAGGTGATCCGGTAGGATGCAGAAAATCTTGGAGAGAACTGTTCAATCAGATTATTCATTTCTTTTGAATAATTTGCTGCATCCATTCTTAATCCGAGAGAAAGTGTAAGCCGGTCTTTCAAAAACTCCTGACTAAGTTGCCCAAAGACTCCCCATTTTATAATGTTCAAGTCCGAATTATAATCAATGATTACGGGAAGGCCGTTAATGAAGTTTTTTTTGAAGGTTGAATTATAGTAGTAAGCATGTTCGAGGTTAGCTCCGTAATTTAGCTTCATCCTGTTGCTGAGGTTTCCGGAATATTCATAGCGGAATTTTGTCTCTACCTCATCGGAATTATAATCAATGGTTTTAAGTGAGTCCCTTTCGATGTTGTTAAAATATTTGTACACCTTGTTATTCAAATGGTTACGACTAAGTACCCAGGTATCATAGCCATTATCACGAAAATGTTTATAAACTGCGCCGAGAGTATATGTCCATTGTTCATTTACAGGTAGAAAGCCCAATATATATTGTTGTTCCTCTGTTTCATCCGCATCAAGGTTTAGTCTGAATTGATCAAGAGCACCGAGGCCAATTAATGTAAGTTCATTCTTATCGTCAAATCGTGTTTTAACTTTGAATTGAAAATCGTTGTATGTAGGAAGAAATGGCAGTCCGATAACTGAAAAAAGAAGTTGAAGATAAGATCTTCTGGCGGAAGCAATAAATGTGGTTTTATCTCCGAGCGGTCCATCTACAGTTAATCCCAGGTCAGAAGCCCCAATAGCAGCTTTAAAACGAATTTTATCCTTATTCCCGTCGATTTGTTTTAATTCAAGAATTGAACTTAGAGCATTTCCACGGTCTGCAGGGAAGGCGCCTGAATAAAAATCCACTTCCCGGATAAAGTCGACGTTAATTATACCTATAGGTCCACCGGAGGCTCCCTGAGTTGCGAAATGGTTTATGTTAGGTATTTCGACCCCATCCAGATAGAAACGGTTTTCACTGGTCCCTCCACCGCGTACAATGATATCATTTCTGAATGCGGGAGAAGATGCTACGCCCGGGTAAGATTGAATAACCCTGGATATATCCCGGTTTCCTCCCGGATTCTTTTCGATTTCGGCAATGTCAATCCTTCGAAGACTTACAGGGCTCTCGTCGCTTTTCCTGAAGGGTGATGCCTTAATGGTAACCTCCTCCAGTTTCAGGTTGGCTTCCTGCAGAGGGATTTCGATGAACGCTTTTCGGGCATTTGTTACTTGAATGGCTTCGGATATGTAAGTTTCGAAACCCACAGAACTTGCCCGCAATTCTACAAATCCGGGTTTAAGCCCTGTTAAGAGGAATCTTCCATCCAGATCACTAGTTGAGCCGATGGTAGTTCCGAAAATTGCAATTGTCGCGAAAGCAAGCGGTTCGTTATTATTCGCATTATATATTCTTCCCTCAAGGATGCCATTATTCTGAGCAAATAGTATTGGGTAGGATAATAAAAGAAGAATGCTTGTTAAAAGTTGTTTAGAATTAAAGTTTCGGATCATCATCTACTGGTTATTTGCTAAGGAACAATAATGGCTTCTTTTTGTTCTGAGTTTGTTTAAGGATGATAAAATAATCTTAAACAAAAGTATACATAAAATAGGGGATTTGCACAAGAATGAACTTGCAAATATTTTTTAAAGACACAGATAATGTCTGGAAAGCAGCTATTTATTTTTCGCAAATATAAATTTTTGCAGAAGTAACTCAGAGAAACCTCTGCAAAAAAATAAAATATAATTGAAAAAACAAAGATATGGAGAAAAGAAAGTATTCTTTGTAAATGATGAAAAAATGATATTTTTGTACGGTCGGAATGGATGAACAGATAAAAAAAAATGCGAATCTAATTTTATATTTAAACGGTTAAGCATATCTTTGGTTTTTATTTCATTTAACAGGGATATTCATTTCCCATATACCTATGCAAAAACGTACTTCACTTAAAGACATAGCTGATAGACTTGGTGTTTCAACGGCACTTGTTTCCTATGTTCTGAATGATCAGGAAAAAGAAAAAAGGGTGGGGGCAGAGATAGCTAAAAAAATCCGTCAGGTTGCCGAAGAGCTTAACTATCAGCCTAATCAGATTGCCCGAAGTTTACGGATGCAATCCACAAAGAGTATTGGAATGATCGTGGCTGATATAGCCAATCCTTTTTTTGCAAATCTTGCCAGAATTATTGAGAATGAAGCAAATAAATACGGCTATACTGTTTTTTTTGGTAGTTCTGATGAAGATCCTAAAAAATCTGAATTGTTAATGAACACGCTCCTGAACCGCCAGGTCGATGGATTTATTCTTGCCCCGGCTCAGGGTGCTCAGGGACAGATAGAAAAGCTTCTTAATAGGAAAATCCCCACAGTATTAATTGACAGGTATTTTCCTGAAATAAGTGTAAGTCATGTATGCATAAATAATTTCCAGGCTATCCATGAGGCTACTGAGTATTTATTGAACAAGGGGTATAAGGATATTTCATTTATATGCTATGATTCGGATCTGATCCATATGAAGGATCGGGTTAGGGGCTATACAGAAGCAATGGAAATGGCAAATCTTTCCAAATTTATAGATAATATTCCAGTCAGATTTAATTTCATCGATGATGATATGAAAAGAGTTTTTGACACGTTAAATATTGAAGGTAAAAACAAAAATGAAAAAGCTCTCTTATTTGCTACCAACTCACTTTCCATTTCGGGTTTATTTAGAATAAAAGAACGTAATCTGAAAATCCCTGAAGACCTTTACTTCTTTGGCTTCGATGGCGCTGAATGTTTTGATTTATTTTATCCTCCTCTCGAATATGTTAAACAGCCATTAGAGGAAATGGGAAAAGAATCCTTTAGTATTTTGATGGATTTAATGAAGGGTTCAGGTAAGGTGAATCAGATCACCCTTCGCTCTTCATTGATAATAAGATAATCTATTTGATGTTGACATCGTCATCCGCTGCTGGAAAAACTGAGAAAGCTTATGTGATGACAAAAGGGAAAAAGTTCTGATTGAATAATAAACCGTTTGCTTATGAACTCTTCGATTAACAAGCTAATTTTATGTTTTCTGCTGGTTTCTTTTTCAATTACCAGCTGTTATTCCCAGAAAACAGAAATATTGTGGGATAGCTATGGAGTCCCTCATGTTTTTGCCGAAAATAAACAGGAAATGTATTTTGCCTATGGTTGGTCTCAGATGCATAGCCATGCTAACCTTATTCTTAAACTTTACGGACAAGCCCGGGGTAGAGCATCAGAATACTGGGGAGAGGAGTATCTTCTTTCAGATCAAAAAATGATGCTTTTTAATTTACCTGAGTTGGCTGGAAAAATTTATTCAGCTCAGGAAAAGGAGTATAAGGAATATCTTGATGCTTTTGTAATGGGCATAAATAAATACGCAGAGACTCATCCTAATGCCATTAATGAAAAAGCTAAAAAAGTTTTGCCGGTTACTGTTACTGATGTTCTGGCCCACACTATCCGCGTCATCAATCTGGAGTTTCTGGCCTCTGAAGATATTAACCAGGCATATTCAGCCCCTGAAGCAGGATCGAATGCCATAGCCATTGCGCCATCCCGGTCTGCTTCAGGCAATTCAATGTTAGTGATTAATCCTCATCTTCCCTGGTCGGATTATTATTTATGGCATGAAGCCCATCTCAATACCGAGGATTTTCATATTTACGGAATTTCGCTGGTGGGGATGCCTTCCATTACCATTGGATTTAATGAATTTTACAGTTAACCCTATGGATGGTTCAGACAGATACAAACTTGCACTTCAGGATAAGGGATATTTACTTGATGGGAAAGTTATCCAATTTCATACAAAAAAGGTGAAGTTTAAAGTAAGTCAAACTGATGGTACTTTTCGCGAGATTGAAACTGAGTTCAACTATTCAATACATGGGCCTGTTGTAGGTCAGGATGATAAATTTGCCTATGCGGTGCGCATAGCAGGAATGGAAAACACCAGGATATTTGAGCAGTACGATAAAATGGCAGATGCGAAAAGCTTTAAAGAATTTGAATCGGCCGTCAGTATGCTTCAAAATCCTATGTTCAATATTATATATGCTGATAAAGATGGCAATATTTTCTTTCTGTTCAATGGCAATATTCCTATCCGGGAAGAAGGAGATTTTAATTTCTGGAACGGGACGATAGACGGAACGAACTCAAAATATATTTGGGATCGTTATCATCCCTATGAAGATTTACCAGTAGTATTGAATCCACCTTCCGGATTTCTTCAGAATTGCAATGACCCGCCATGGACGTGTACTGATCCTCCCATCCTGAAAGCTTCCTCTTACCCTTCTTATTTTTCTTCTTTCGGGACACCATTGAGACCTCAGCGGGCTGTAAATATGCTCAAGGATGATACATCTATATCATATGAAAAGCTTATTGAGTATAAGCACAATACAGAAATGGAAGCTGCCCTTAGATTTCTGGATGATTTATTGGCTGCGGTCGAGGAATTCCCAGAAACATTAGCAGTAGAAGCTGCAGGAATTTTGAAAAACTGGGATTTGAGTACTGAAACTGATAGTAAAGGAGCTGTTCTTTTTGCCAGATGGTGGAATAAGTTTCACAGTCCGATGATAAAAATTCTGTGGGACGCAAAAGACCCTTTTAATACCCCTAATGGAATAAAAGATCCTAAAAAGGCCGTAAAATTATTGGTAGAGGCTTCTGAGGAAATGAAGGATTTGTACGGTAAGCTTGATGTTGAATGGGGTGAAGTATACCGTTATCGCTTAAATGATATTGATTTTCCGGCAAATGGGGGACCGGGTGGATATGGAATTTTCCGAACCGTTTACTTTATGGATGATGCCGATAATAAAAAACGTGCCGTCGCAGGGGAGACCTTCGTTGCGGTTGTTGAATTTGCGGACACAGTCAGAGCGCGGGTTTTGCTCAGTTATGGAAATTCATCGCAACCGGATAGCCCTCATAGAGGGGATCAACTCGAAATGCTTTCCAATAAAGAGTTACGGGAAGCCCTATTGCAAAAAGAAGATATTCTTAAGTTTTTAGAAGAAAGGGAAGTAATCCCCATTATCTCCAGGCAAACTAAATGATATTTTAAGTTGATACTAGTGAAAACTAAAATATTCACATTGAAATTATAGAAATTTGTAATGAATTTGAATTAACAAAAATGAATATTAAACTAATAACAATTAATTGCCTGTCGGGATTTCTTTTGTTCGCATTCGTTGCATGTGACAAGCAAAAGGAAACAATTACAATGGCTGATTTATTGGATGAAATGACAGACTTGAAAAGGTTGACGGAGTACGAAGGAAATGATTATAAGTCCGTTCAATATTCATCATACGACCGAAGGAGTACTCATGTTAACGATAGTTTTTGGTTTGCAAATGCGGATGGGTTTGGAAATGAACCCATTCCCGGTTTTGAGGAGATTCTTAGAGAACCGGATAGCGAAGGTATTGGTGAGTATCTCATTTGTGACGTACAGCAGCCGGGAGTTATTCTCAGGTTATGGACAGCCAGTATATCCGGGAAGGTCAGAGTTTATATTGATGAACTGAACAGTCCGATTTATGAGGGGAGTGCACAGGACTTCTTCTGGAAAACCCTTGATGTCCTGTCAGGAATCCCGGGGAAAAAGGATTCTCTGAGTGCTTTTCGTCAATTTGATGCTGTTTATTTCCCAATTCCTTTTGCTCAAAGGTGCCGGATTGAGTGGATTGGAAAAATAGAGGAAATACATTTTTATCATGTTGGAGTTCGTGTTTATAAGCCTTCCAGGAAGGTTCAATCTTTCAGGAAAGCTGATTTTATTAATTATGCACAGGAGATTGAAAATGCCAATGAAAGATTATTGGACTCCCCGAAACTTTCGGATTATGATCTTCTGAACGAGCATG
>CAJDXG010000035.1_pt1 | contig 19715 bp, 15 predicted proteins | sample 7391801 | NCBI WGS metagenome assembly CAJDXG01 (sample SAMEA7055713, study PRJEB34461) | soil metagenome | biome: terrestrial ecosystem; feature: Peninsula; material: soil | place: Antarctica | collected 2016 | reverse complement strand
TATCAATCAATATTATAATCGATATATATTAACTTTTGGTTTAAGTAATTTTAAGTATTATAGCTAAAATACTCCTAATTGTACGCTAATTACTATTTATTCATTTGGCTATCAATATATTATGTGTTTTCATTGAACTAAATATTGAAGCGTAAAAAAATAGAGATAGATAGTAGAGAATATTAAGCAATTTACATATATAACAAAAGGAATGAGTGCATTATGATAGAATAGTTAAGTCTTATTTCGTTAAAAGATTCGTGTCCTACAAAATTTAAAATTTTGATCTATACAGTGGGTGTTGTATCATAATAGTAACAAGCAAATCTTAATCTTTCTCTAAGTTTACAAATGTAAATTAAAAATGCTTACATAAGTAAACGATATTAATATTACATTTGTAACATGATAAAGAGATTGGAAATATTATTAAATGAATACAATCTAACTGCATCCCGCCTGTCTGAAAGAATAGGCGTGCAACGGTCAGGTATATCTCATATCTTGGCCGGTAGGAATAAACCCAGTTTTGATTTCCTTTTAAAACTTGCAAAAGAATTTCCGGAAATTAATATCAACTGGCTGCTTACTGGCAAAGGGGAGATGCTGGTCGACAAAATTAACAAGGAACCTGATCTTTTTAATCCTTCCACACGGCAAATTAATATCTCTAAAGCTGCTGAAATTCAGGATTCAAAAACAATATATGACAATGAAAATGATGTTGAAAACAAAGAAGATAATTTAGAGAATAATACAGAAGTCAATGTTTACAATCGTAAACAAATCTCAGGAGGAGTTGATAATATAGAACAAATTGTTATTTTTTATAAAGAAGGTAAATTTCGAAGATATTTAGGTGAATAATTGATTCTTCTTTATCTTTGAGAAAAATTTCCATGTACAAATCCTTCATACGTCCCATTTTATTTCTTTTTTCACCGGAAACTGTTCACCATCTTGTGGTTAGTTTAATTAAATGTATTTCCTGGCTTCCAGGAGGTTCTGTCTTATTTCAAAAGCTATTTTGTTTAAGAAATCCGAAATTACAAAAAGAGGTATTTGGATTGAAGTTTCCCAATCCTGTAGGACTAGCTGCCGGATTTGATAAGAATGCCACATTCTATGATGAATTTAAAAGTTTTGGCTTTGGCTTTATCGAAATAGGCACAGTAACGCCCAAGCCGCAACCAGGCAATCCCAAACCCAGAAGTTTCCGTTTACCTGAAGACAATGCACTGATAAACAGAATGGGATTTAACAACCTTGGAGTAGCTGAGGTCGTGAAAAACCTCCAAAAAAGGAAACCTGGCGGTATTATAGGTGGAAATATTGGCAAAAATACCCTTACACCAAATTCAGAAGCTGTGAACGATTATGAATATTGTTTTCAACAATTATATGATTATGTAGACTATTTTGTTGTAAATGTAAGCTGTCCAAATATTTCTGGCTTACATGAACTTCAGGATCAGGATATGTTGCTGCTTATTCTTAATCGTCTGGTCTTTTTACGTGCCGGTAGCGATATTTACAGGCCCATCCTTTTAAAAATTTCGCCTGATTTAAATCAAAAGCAATTGGATGAGACGATTACTATTGTCTCAAAAACAGGGATTGACGGACTTGTGGCAACCAACACAACAATTCTTAGAACTGATCTGATGACAAATAAGCAGAAAATTCAGTCAATTGGATCCGGCGGACTCTCAGGAATGCCCATATCAAAACGATCCACTGAAATGATTCGTTACATTAAAGAAAAATCCGGCAATGCCTTTCCTGTTATAGGAGTTGGTGGAATAATGTCTGTTCAGGATGCAAGGGAAAAACTGGAAGCAGGAGCCGATCTACTACAAATCTATACCGGATTTATTTATGAAGGACCCTTCTTCGTAAAAAGCATACTTAAAATGCTTGGAAAATAATTTCTTGATTTAATTATTTATTACCTTTACAAGTAACAATAATTAGTCTAATTATCTTTTTGGCAAATGGATTACAATTCATTCAATTATACCCTTGATATGGGGCAGCCGCCTGAAGAGTTTCATGAGGCTGTCAAAGCACTATGGTGGGAAAGAAAGGGCAAGTGGGAAAAAGCTCATGAAATTATCCAGAATCTCGAAGGTGCCGATGCGGCCTGGGTACATGCATACTTGCATAGAAAAGAAGGAGATATTGTAAACGCAAACTATTGGTACGCCCGGGCAGGCAGGGAAATTGGTGAAGGTGATATTATTGAAGAATTCCGGTTTATAGTTTCTAAGCTCTTAAAAAAGAATAACGCTTAATCCAGCTTCTCATAAAGTAGGCTTTAAAATAATTCCAGATAGTCTTTCCTGCTTTCTTCCCTAAACAAATGGTCCATCTATTTTGTTTCTAATAAAAAAGATGTTTAAAATATTTAATATAATTTCAATCCTGGTATTAAGCACAGGGATTTTTGCACAAAATAATTCTTTTATGAATAATTTATCTGAGAGTGTAGCAACCATAGGTGGAGGTTGTTTTTGGTGTACCGAAGCAGTATTTGAAGAAGTTGAAGGCGTTAAAGACGTTGTTTCAGGATATGCAGGAGGTGAAATTAAAAATCCATCCTATAGGGAAGTAACTACCGGCAGAACAGGTCATGCTGAGGTAATACGGATTACTTTTAATCCTGAGATTATCTCTTATTCGAAAATACTTACGATATTTTTTAAAGTTCACGATCCTACAAGTCTTAACAGGCAAGGAGCTGATGTGGGAACCCAATACAGATCAGTGATAATGTATCACGATGAGTCGCAAAAGATAAACGCGGAAGATATGATAGACTCTCTTAATAGCTCCGGGGCTTATACGGAAAAAATTGTAACACAACTTGTGCCATTCAAAAATTTCTATATTGCTGAAGACAATCATCAGGATTATTTTAAAAAAAATCCTGATCAGGCTTATTGCTCTTATGTCATTAAGCCTAAACTAAGCAAATTCAGAAAGGATTTCACAAGGCAATTAAAACAGGAATAATATTTCAAAAAGATTTATCTCCATTTTACAGGTTTTATCCTTAAACTGTCTTACTTTTGCACTCCAATTTTTTAATGAATGCAATCAATACGAAATATAGCTATTATAGCCCATGTTGATCATGGAAAAACAACTCTTGTTGACAAGATAATCTACGAATGCGAAACGATGCTTTCCCGTGGGCCTGTACCAGATCTTTTATTGGACAGCAACGATCTGGAGCGTGAAAGAGGCATTACCATTCTGGCAAAAAATGTGTCTGTGCGTTATAAAGACGTGAAGATAAATATTATAGATACCCCCGGTCACGCGGATTTTGGAGGAGAAGTTGAAAGGGTATTAAAAATGGCAGACGGCGTGCTTCTGCTTGTCGATGCTTTAGAAGGCCCAATGCCCCAAACTCGCTTTGTTTTAGAAAAGGCTATTGAATTAGGAATTAAGCCGATTCTGGTGGTCAACAAGGTGGACAAAGCAAATTGCAGGCCTGACGATGCACAGCAGGATGTCTATGAGCTTATGTTCAATCTGAATGCTACTGATGACCAGCTGAATTTCCATACAATCTTTGGTTCTGCAAAACAAGGATGGATGAGTAATGACTGGAAGGATCCCTTCAAATGCAGATCGCATCACTGGATTTTTCCAGTTATGTTGGAAGAATTGCTATTGGAAGGATTTTTCGGGGAGATATAGAAGAAGGAAAGGATTATATACTTTGTAAAAAAGCAGGCGTAAAGAAAAAGGTTCGGATCAAGGAACTCTATACTTTTGAAGGTCTGGGGAAAGAACATGTAAAAAAGGCCAGAAGTGGTGATATTTGTGCAATTGTAGGTATAGAGGATTTTGAAATCGGAGATACCATCGCTGACCTGCTCGTACCTGAACCTCTTCCAAGAATCTCTATTGATGAACCTACCATGAGTATGCTGTTCCTGATAAATAATTCACCGTTTTTTGGACAGGAAGGGAAATTTGTTACTTCCCGACATCTAAGAGACAGGTTAATGAAAGAAACTGAAAAGAATCTGGCTTTAAAGGTAGAAGAAACAGGTTCTGAAGACAGGTTTATGGTTTATGGCAGAGGAATACTTCACCTCTCTATTCTCCTGGAGACCATGAGGAGAGAAGGCTATGAATTACAGGTGGGAAAACCAAAAGTCATTATCCGTGAAATTGATGGCATCAAATGTGAACCTTACGAAACACTGGTGATAGATTTACCTGAAGAGCATTCAGGGAAACTTATTGACCATGTCACCCGAAGGAAAGGGGAACTCCTCAAAATGGAACCAAAAGGGGACCTTCTCCATCTTGAATTTTATATTCCCTCACGGGGTTTGATCGGATTAAAAAACGTTATGCTTACTATCAGCTCAGGAGAAGCTGTTATGAATCATAGATTTAATGGTTACGCACCCATTAAAGACAATATTCCTGACAGATACAACGGAAGTCTGACTTCATCTGAGACCGGCGTTGCGCTCGCGTTTTCACTGGACCGTCTCCAGGATAGAGGAAAGTTTTTTATTGATCCGGGAGACAAAGTTTATAAAGGACAGGTTATTGGAGAACATACCCGCGATAACGACCTCGAAGTAAATATTACCAAAGCCAAGAAGTTAACTAATATTCGTGCCTCAGGAACTGACGATGCTGCACAAATTGCTCCTAAAGTCATGTTTTCCCTTGAAGAAGCCATGGAGTATATTGGAGATGACGAGTATCTGGAAATTACACCCAAGAGCATTAGAATGAGGAAAATTCCCTGATTGACTTTATAAAGAATAGTTCGAATCATTTAAAAAACAAACTTAAATGAAATAAACTTGTTCCTTAATATAGGTTAATTAACTCCCGATCTGGATGGTAAAAGACTTTAATTATCATTTAAAGAATGCAATATCTTCATATTTGGAGAATGTAATTTCAGCTATTCCTAAAATCATAATAGGGCTCTTTCTATTTCTAATTATCCTATTCATTGGGATACTTATTAAAAAACTGGCTAATTCCTATCTATATAAAAAAATGGGAGATAAGCTATTGGTCAATTTTGTATCCCGCACCATTCTTACCATTTTCATTATTTTTGGACTTGTGATATTTTTCAATCAGGTCGGACTGGGAGCTGCTGCGGGAGGATTGCTTGCGGGAGCAGGTGTATCTGCACTTATTATTGGCCTTGCATTTAAAGACATAGGTGAAAATTTGCTGGCAGGCTTCTTCTTGGCCTTTAGTCGGCCATTTGGTATGGAAGATGTTATCGAAGCCGGTGGTAATCTGGGTACAGTAAAATCCCTGAATCTCCGTAATACTCATATCAGAACATATGATGGAAAGGATATTTTCATTCCAAATGCCATGCTGATAAAGAACCAATTAATCAATTATTCACGGGACGGTCTTATGCGTCATAGTTTTATTATTGGTATCGATTATGATACAGATATGATTTCTATTTTTAAAAAAATAACGGATATGCTTTATAGTATTCCGATGATCGAAAAAATACGTGAAGAGCTGAAACCCTTTGTATTAATTAATGATTTTGGCCTAAACACAGTAAATATTCAGATTTATTATTGGACTGACGATAACAACTTTGAAGGATCCACAATTCTTCTTAAATCAGAAGTAATGCGCAAAGTTCTTCAAATGTTAGTAAATGATGGTTATGCACTTCCTGCTAATATAATGGAATTAAAAAATTACGATCCGCTTAACCCCATTCGAATACATCTGGAAGGTCAGAATTTTCAAAATCCCAATGTAAAAAAAGGGTAAGTCAACACATCTGCTTATACCGGCATCTCTTTATTTATAGTCTGTATATTTGCAGTGTAAGATTACTAAACATTTATTATATAAGATGAATTATCTATCAGCCGACAGTCTCAGTAAAAATTTTGGAGAGCGGGTCCTTTTTGAAAATCTGAGTTTTGGATTGTCCAAAAATGATAAAACTGCCCTGATTGCTGCGAATGGAACCGGAAAAACTACTCTTTTGCGTATTCTTGCCGAAAAAGACATTGCTTCTGAAGGTCAGATAGCCACACGACAAGGGATAAAGATAGGCATGCTTGAACAGGAACCTGATATGGATCCTTCAGTTACAATCCATGAACTTATGGCAAGTGCCAGTCTTAGAATAGTAAAAACCGTATCGGAATACAATGCAGCACTTTCTGAACATAGCCGTGACAATTCTAGCCAGAGCCTCGCCAAATTAAATAAGTGGAGTGCAATGATGGATCATAATGAGTGCTGGGACTATGAACGTAGGATGATAGAAATGCTCGACAGGTTTAATATCAACGATCCGGATCAAAAAGTTGGGAATCTTTCGGGAGGACAAAAAAAGAGACTGGCACTTTCCATGCTGCTGTTCGACAAACCAGATGTTCTTTTACTGGACGAACCAACAAACCATTTGGATATCCCTATGATAGAATGGCTTGAAGATTACTTGTCACAGCCAGGTATTACTTTTCTCATGGTTACTCACGACAGATACTTTTTAGACAGGATATGTAATCATATATTCGAAATTAGTCACGGCGAATTATTCATTCATTATGGAAATTTTGAGTATTTTCTTCAGAAAAAAGAAGAACGGGAAAATGCATTTCAGGCGGAAACAGATAGAGCCGCAAAATTTGTACGCAACGAGAAAGACTGGATAAACAGGATGCCCAAAGCCAGGACAACTAAATCAAAAAGTAGGATTGATGCTTATTATGAGACCAAAGAGAGGGCATCCATCAAAAGAAACGTGAAGGAAATAGAACTAAACATAAATATGAGGCGTTTAGGATCTAAAATACTGGATATCAAGTCATTAAACAAGTCTTATGATGAAAATGTTTTGATTTCTGACTTTAGTTATAAATTTTCAAGAGGGGAGAGGCTCGGAATTATTGGAGCTAATGGCACAGGAAAAACAACCTTTTTGAATATTATTACCGGTAAAATAAATGCCGACTCCGGGAGTATATCTACCGGAGAAACCATTGTATATGGGCATTTTACACAGGAAGGGATTTCACTTGCAGAAGATAAAAGGGTTATTGAGGTGGTAAAAGATATTGCAGAAGTTATTGAAACTGCTCAAGGATCACAACTTTCAGCCTCACAATTTCTTCAATACTTTCTTTTCCCTCCGGAAATGCAATATACCTTTATTTCCAAGTTAAGCGGAGGCGAAAAAAGAAGACTTCTGACACTTGAACGGTTAGAAGATTTTTTGTCAGATTTTGGTGGTTGCCTGATTCTGGTTTCTCATGATAGGTATTTTCTTGATCGCCTGGTCGATCATTTGTTTATTTTTGAAGGAAATGGAATTATACGAGATTATTATGGCAATTATTCAGACTACAAAAATGAAAAAGATAAAATTGTCGCAGAATCTAAAAAGGCTGCAAGTTTTTCTACTGTGACTTCAACAGATCCCGTTATTAAAAAATCTTCGGAAATAAAGAAACTCAGTTTCAATGAGAAAAGAGAATATGAACAATTAGGGATAAAGATTGAAGATCTTGAATCTGAAAAGAAGAAATTGGAGGTTTTAATAAATTCCGGGGAAAACGATTACGAAAAACTTGAGAGTGCATCCAAACAACACGGAGAACTTATGAAGACGATAGATGAAATGAGTTCCAGATGGCTTGAACTGGATGAAAGAACATAAGATCAAATAGATATACAATTTCACAATCTCACTTTGTCCCATAATTAATATTATGTTAAATAGGATTTAACACTGTTTCCAAAAACATTTTCTTTTTGATTCTATAGCCTTACCCACTTTCATACGTTTAATTTTAAAATAGTCAATAAAAAAAGGGAGTACTTGCGTAATCCCTTTTTTAAAGAATTTATAAAATTGTTTATTTCGCCATGTTCTCAAGTTGATTAGTTACATCCTTATACTTATCTTCCATCTGAAGTTTGTAATAAATTCTCTTTAATACGTCGAGAGATTCTCTTTTAATCTCAGGACTATCAACGTTTAAAGAGATAGATTTTTCCAGTGCCGGTATCGCTTCCTTGTATTTTTGTGCGGCCAGATCATTATATTGTTTCCTTAGATCGTCATCTCGTTCCAGACCACCCTGACTATACAAGTCCTGCCCTTGAAGGAAATAGATAAAACCCATATCATAATAAACGTAATATAAATCCGGATTTTTTTCAATAGCAATTTTATAAACCTCCAGCGCTTTATTTACACCGCCATCCTCACTCCGGTTCAAAAGAAGTCTTCCTTTCCAATAATAAAACTCTCCTTTATTCGGATTAGTTTTTATAGCCTGATCAATAGTCTCAAGCCCTTCCTCAATGCTATTTGTCCTGATATAAAGATCCACCAGATTAGCCACAACGTTCAATGTATCAGGATATTTTTTAAATGCTTCCTTCATAATATTGATTGCCTGTGCGGAGTCTCCCATCTCAGTATAATCATTCTTTATAACGATGTATGTTGAAGGACCACCAAAATCTATTTCTGCCAACTGTTTGTATGCTTTAATGGATGTAGGGTAATCGCCAATCTCACGGGCAATGATACCGGTATATTGAATCATTATCGTATCTATCGTTCCTTTGAACATATCCATATCATTAATTTCCTGGATCTTAACAATATCAACCAGCGCTTCTTTTTTATTATCGAGGTAATATTTATTTATTCCTTCCCTTTGGTACTGATATTTTAATAAAACCAACTGATCCTTAACCTTAGATTTAAATTTGCCCTTTTCATCATATTGAAGAGCCTTTTGATAAGCTTCCAATGCCTTGTTGAGAGGATCATCAGTTACCGATTTAAGCCTTTGATAGCTAACCATCTGTCCATTTTCATAAAAATACTTCATTCTTTCGTAGGTATCGACCTGAACTCCATCTTTTGTTTCACTGCTGACAGGATTTTTATAATAAAGTTTAACCATATCCGGAGCTATGCCATCATAAGTATTTTCCAGATCAAGGTTGGCAATATCTTGCATAATCAATCCCCTGTCGAACCAGGTTTTAGCTTGTATTTGCTTTTTACTGTCTTTAATTTGTACATCACTTTTTTGAAGTTTCTTTTCGAGTGGGCCGTATTTCAGCAGAATGATGTCCTGCTGAGCATTTGTAAATGATGTTATCCCACAGAAAATCAATGCAATAGATATTAAACGTTTCATTATTTATTTATTTTTAAATTATAGCACTAAATTAAACTAATTATCAAAACCTTCAAATAGAATGCCAAAAATACAACTAATATTATTTTACTCATTATCAATTATCTCATTATCAGTATTCTCAGAATCATTTTCCTTACCATTTGAATCATTCTCATCATCCTGATTCACTTCATTTTCAACAATTAAGCTTGTTTCTTCATCGGATTCGGATGGAACATTTGTCACAGCAGCGATTTCATCCCCTTCACGAAGATTAATCAGGCGAACACCCTGAGTAGCTCTTCCCATAATTCTGACGGTTAACACGCTTAATCGAATTACAATTCCGTTACGTGTAATAATCATCAGGTCATCGTCGTCTGTAACTGATTTTAGTCCAATTAATGCTCCGGTTTTAGGAGTAATATTTATTGTTTTTACCCCTTTTGCACCCCTATTTGTAATACGATAATCTTCAATAGATGAGCGCTTTCCATAACCTTGCTCAGAAACTACGAGGACATTTTTATCCTGATTTTCCATTGATATTACCCCTATTACCATATCATTTTCGGTCGAGAAGGTTACGCCTTTGACACCGGCAGCTGTCCGGCCAATTGCTCTGACTCTGCTTTCATGAAAGCGTACTGCTTTTCCGGACCGCACTCCAATCATTATCTCATGATTACCATTGGTTAGCAAGGCTTCAAGCAAAGCATCACCTTCTTTAATGTTAATCGCATTTATCCCATTTTGGCGAGGTCTGGAATATGCTTCAAGAAATGTTTTTTTGACGATGCCATTACGGGTAAAAAGAACGATATAATTATTATTGATATAGTCCTCATCTTTCAGGTTAAGAACATTCAGATATGCCACTACCCTGTCCCCCGGTTCCAGATTAATAAGGTTTTGCATTGCTCTTCCTTTGGAAATCCTTGTTCCTTCCGGTATTTCGTATACTTTTAGCCAGAAGCACTTTCCTTTCTCAGTAAAAAACAACATTGTATTGTGCATCGTGGCACTTATCATGTGGGCAAGAAAATCTTCATCCCGCGTCGTACTTCCCTTCGAGCCTATCCCTCCCCTTCCCTGGGTTCTAAATTCAGATAAAGGAGTACGTTTCATGTATCCCATATGCGAAATGGTAATGATCATATTATCATCGGCATAAAAATCTTCAGGATTGAACTCTTCAACATTCTGCATTATTTCGGTACGTCTTTCATCACCATATTTATCCCTAATTTCAATCAGTTCATCCTTTATTATTTGCATTCTTAAGCTCTCATCTGCAAGGATATTTCTGAAATACTCAATTTGCCTCATTAATTCATCATATTCCTCTTTGATTTTATCTCTTTCCAGCCCTGTAAGTTTCTGAAGTCTCAGGTCAAGAATAGCCCTTGCCTGCAAATCACTCAGAGTGAACTGAGAAATCAGTCCTTCACGGGCTTCTTCAACGGTTTTTGATGCCCGGATAAGTTTAATAACCTCATCGAGATGATCAAGCGCTATTAAGAGTCCTTCAAGAATATGTGCTCTTTTTTCAGCTTGATCAAGGTCAAATTGTGTACGTCGAATAACTACCTCGTGCCGGTGCTGTACAAAATAAAAGATTAATTGTTTTAAATTAAGCGTACGTGGCCGCCTGTTCACCAGAGCTATATTATTAACATTAAAAGCGGATTGCAACTGGGTATATCTGAGCAGTTGATTCATCACCACACTAGACATTGCATCCTTTTTAAGGATAATAATTATACGCATTCCCGTACGGTCAGATTCATCGTTGACGTATGATATCCCCTCTATTTTCTTTTCATTGACAAGCTCAGCAATTTTTTTGATTAGCTCAGCCTTATTGACCTGATATGGGATTTCAGTAATTATGATCGTCTCTCGTCCGGTAGAAGTAATTTCAATTTCTGATTTGGCCCTGACCACTATGCGTCCCCGACCGGTTTCAAATGCATCTCTTACTCCCTGATAACCATATATTATTCCACCAGTAGGGAAATCGGGTGCTTTAATGATTGGAATCAATTCATCTATCGTGATATCATTATTGTCAATAAAAGCAATGATAGCATTAATCGTATCCTTAAGATTGTGTGGAGGCATGTTTGTTGCCATACCTACAGCAATCCCTGATGCTCCATTGAGCAATAATGTCGGAATTTTTGTTGGAAGAACAGTAGGCTCCTCCAAAGAATCGTCAAAATTGAATTGAAAATCGACCGTGTTTTTATCCAGATCAGCCATTATTTCTTCAGCTATCTTTGTCAGTCGGGCTTCAGTATATCGCATTGCCGCAGGGCTATCGCCGTCTACTGAACCGAAGTTCCCTTGTCCGTCCACTAGTGGGTATCGCAATGACCAGGTTTGCGCCATGCGAACCATCGCATCGTAAACTGAAGTATCGCCATGTGGATGGTATTTACCAAGTACTTCCCCAACTATCCTTGCTGATTTTTTAAAAGCCCGGTTGGAATAAACGCCTAAATCCCGCATTCCAAATAAAACTCGCCTGTGAACAGGTTTCAACCCGTCCCGGACATCAGGCAATGCCCTGGAAACGATGACCGACATCGAGTAATCGATGTATGAGGACTTCATTTCCTCTTCAATATTGATCTTTATTATTCTCTCTCCTTCTGCCATTATATCAACTGTTAATAATTAAATTTTTTCTTTTTCGGCCATAAAACGGCGCAAAAAATAATGAACTACGAAATTAATCATTTTCAACCTAAATAAGGAATAATTCTGCCTGAATTTTCAACATTGAACTGTTTATAAGAGATAATTGTTTTATTATTATATTTGTAATGATTATTATATATTTTAAGAGTTATATTGAAGGACTTAATTATGGATGCTAAATTTTCGCAACGGATAAAAGACGTATTGAGTTATAGTAAGGAAGAGGCTGTCAGGCTTGGTAATAACAAGCTTCAGATTGAACATTTATTTCTGGGCATACTTCGCGATGGTGAAGGAATGGCAATAGATACACTTATCCTCCTGGGTGCCGAATTGTATGACCTGAGAAAATCAATCGAGGATCATATACGTCAGCCAAGAGCAGGGAAAGTGGCCAATATTGACAACTTACCCCTTCTGAAAAATACGGAGAGAGTACTTAAGTGGGTTTATCTTGAAGCACGGGACTTAAAGGACAATACCGTGGATACAGGGCACCTGCTTCTGGCTATATTAAAAGAGGAGAATAATTTTGTTACACAGTTACTTAATGAGAAAAGGATAAATTACGAAATGATAAAATCTGAAATGAAAAATTCTGAATTTGAAAACAAAGCTGATTTTCAAGGAGATGATGATGATGACATGAGAGGTCCTTTCGGTGTTGGAAAACCCGGAGGAAGTGCAGGTGCAGGAGCATCTAAAACCTCAGACACACCGGTGCTCGATAACTTTGGCATAGACCTTACCAAAGCTGCTGAAGAAAACAGGCTTGATCCGGTTGTTGGAAGGGAAAGGGAAATAGAACGGCTCGCCCAGATACTTAGCCGTCGCAAGAAAAATAATCCTATTCTTATTGGAGATCCAGGCGTGGGCAAATCTGCAATCGCCGAAGGTCTTGCCAACAGGATTGTGCAGCGCAAAGTTTCCAGAGTTCTTTTTAACAAACGGGTTGTTACCCTTGACCTTGCATCCATCGTGGCCGGAACCAAATACAGAGGTCAGTTTGAAGAAAGGATGAAAGCGATTTTAAACGAACTCGCAAAGAACCGTGAAGTTATTTTATTTATCGATGAAATTCACACTATTGTAGGAGCAGGTGGTGCTACCGGTTCACTCGATGCAGCAAATATGTTAAAACCGGCACTTGCCAGAGGAGATATCCAATGTATCGGCGCAACAACCCTTGATGAATATCGTCAACATATCGAAAAGGATGGCGCACTGGAAAGAAGGTTTCAGAAAATAATGGTTGAACCAACCAGTGTCGAAGAAACAATCATTATCCTCAATAATATCAAGGAACGATACGAAGAGCACCATAATGTAGCTTATACTCCTGAAGCCATTGAAGCGTGTGTAAAACTAACACAGCGGTATATTTCAGACCGTCATCTTCCGGATAAGGCCATTGATGCACTTGACGAGTCTGGTTCAAGAGTACATATTTCCAATATTATTGTTCCCGATCTAATCGTGAAACTTGAAGAGGAAATTGAAGAAACTAAAAAAGATAAGATCAAAGCAGTAAAAAATCAAAATTTTGAACGTGCTGCAAGTTTCCGCGACAGGGAAAAGGATCTTCTGGAAAACCTCGAAGAGGAAAAACAGAAATGGGAACGTGAACTGGCAAAAAATCGTGAAATCGTTGACGAAGATAAGGTCGCAGAAGTTGTGGCAATGATGACAGGCGTTCCTGTACAGAGAATAGCACAGGCTGAAGGTGCAAGGCTCCTCAAAATGGGAGAGGAAATAGAAAAACAGGTAATTGGACAACATGAAGCGATTGGGAAAATCGTAAAATCAATACAACGTAACCGTGCCGGTCTGAAAGATCCAAATAAGCCTATTGGGACATTTATCTTTCTTGGACCTACAGGTGTAGGAAAAACCCAGTTGGCCAAAATTCTCGCAAAATATCTTTTCGATAGCATTGATAATCTGGTACGGATAGACATGAGCGAATACATGGAGAAATTCTCTGTCTCCCGTCTTGTCGGTGCTCCTCCGGGATATATTGGTTATGAAGAAGGCGGACAATTAACTGAGAAAGTGCGAAGAAAACCTTATTCAGTAGTCCTTCTCGATGAAATTGAAAAGGCGCATCCTGACATATTTCATATCCTCCTGCAGGTTTTGGACGAAGGGCAACTAACCGACAGCCTGGGCCGAAGGGTTGATTTCAGAAATACCATTGTTATTATGACTTCAAACATCGGGTCACGACAGTTAAAGGATTTCGGTCAGGGTGTTGGTTTCGACACAAAATCACGTGTGGAAAGTGCAAATGAGTTTACCAAAGGTGTCATTGAGAAAGCATTAAAGCGTGCCTTTGCCCCTGAATTTCTTAATCGTATTGATGATATCGTCATTTTCAATTCGCTTTCAAAAGAAGATATTTACAAAATTATCGATATTGAGCTTCAGGGCTTATATGAAAGGGTTAATTCTCTTGGGTTTAAGGTGAAAATATCTTCTCCTGCTAAAGATTTTATTATTGAAAAAGGATACGATCTACAATTTGGGGCCAGACCTTTGAAAAGGGCTATACAGAAATATCTCGAAGATCCTATGGCAGAAGTAATTATTAAAGCTGCTGTAAACGAAAACGATACTATTTCCGTAGGACTGAATAAAAAAGGCGAAGAGATTACCGTGAAGGTGATCAAAGCTGTAAAAGCAATCGTGAAAGCTGAAAATAAAGAAGAGAAAGAGGAACCTAAGGAAAATTAAAGCTGATTTTTTCGGGGCTTTTCCGGGGCTTCATCTCCCCTCTTGCGTTTTTAGTTAACTATTGTTCCAAAGATATCGTGTTCGGTAGCATCAGTTATTTCTACTTCGCAAAAGGTTCCTGCTTTAATAGAATTTCCTTTTACAGGGATTAACACTTCGTTATCGACTTCAGGGGAGTCAAATTCCGTACGTCCAACGTAATATTCATCTTCGATTTTATCGATGAGGACCCTAAATATCCGACCAATTTTCGCCTTGTTTTTTTTCAGGGAAATGGAGGCCTGAAGCTCCATTATTTCTGACATCCTCTTCATCTTTATAGGCTGAGGGACAGTGTCCTTAAAATTTTTGAAGGCAATAGTATCATCCTCGTGAGAATAAGAAAAAGTCCCGAGTTTATCAAATTCAATCTCCCGGACATAATTTTTCAATGTTTCAAATTCCTTTTTCCCCTCGCCGGGAAAACCGGTCATAACTGTCGTTCTGATACATATTTCCGGAATTTCGTCTCTGAAAGAATTGATAATGTCATTAACAAGAGAAATCTCATAGCCTCTGTTCATATCTCTTAGGATTTTATTGTCAGCATGTTGAACCGGAATGTCAAGATATCGACAAATCCTGGGATATTTTTTCATCAGATCAATAATCTCCTTTACCGGAAAGCCCACAGGATGGAAGTAATGCAATCTTACCCATTGAATATCAGGCACCTGCATTAATCTTTCCAATAATTCAGGGAATGCTTTTCGTTTATATAAATCTGTCCCATAAGAAGAAGGGTCCTGTGCAATTAAGATCAGTTCCTTTACTCCTTTTGAAGCAAGAAACCTGGCTTCTTGCAGCAACTCTTCAATAGGAATGGATATTTGTTTTCCACGGATATCAGGGATGGCGCAAAAAGCACAGTTCCGGTTACATCCTTCAGAAATTTTGAGATATGCATAGTGCGACGGAGTTGTAATAAACCTGCTTGCTGCTTGTCCGGTGAAATATTCTCCCTGCAGTGCTGCAAGGATTTCCTTTTGATCCCAAACGCCAAAGAAGCCGTCAACCTCCGGGATATCTTTGCGTAGCGCTTCTTTATATCTTTGGGATAAACATCCCATCACGAAAATTTTCTTTATGTGTCCCTCTCTTTTCGCCTGTACACAATTAAAAATGGTATCAATCGATTCTGTTTTTGCATCGAGAATGAAACCACAGGTGTTTATTATTGTGAGCTCGGCTGGCAAATCTGAGTTGTGATAAACTGTGTGCCCGGAACTTACAAATTGCTTTTTATCGAATATTTGCAAATCTTCCATTTTCTCTCCAATACCAATATATTTTACAGGGATCTTAAATTGGTCGCTGATCCCAATAACAACTCCGCCTTTTGCAGTCCCATCGAGCTTAGTAAGTGCGAGGGCATTAACATTTGTTGCTTTTATAAAATGCTTTGCCTGTTCGAAGGCATTTTGGCCTGTCGAGCCATCAAGAATCAACAACACTTCATGAGGAGCACCCGGAATGACTTTCTCCATTACCATCTTGATTTTTGAAAGCTCGTTCATCAGGTTAATCTTGTTATGCAATCTGCCTGCGGTATCGATTATCACGATATCAGCATTTTCTGCTTTAGCCTTTGCTAACGTATCGTAAGATACTGAGGCCGGATCAGAACCCATTTTTTGTTTAACTAGCTCAACTCCGGTCCTTTCTGCCCATATGACTAACTGATCTACAGCAGCAGCCCTGAATGTATCAGCAGCTCCCAGGATGACTTTCTTACCGGCTTTTTTAAAATGATAGGCCAGTTTGCCAATCGTTGTGGTTTTACCTACTCCATTTACCCCAACAACCATTATCACGTAAGGCTTATGGTCCAGATTTTCATCAAAACCTTTTGCACTACCGGTGTTATTTTCCTCAAGTAATGATTCAATTTCTTCTTTCAGGATTTTGTTCAATTCAGAAATGTTCATATACCGTTCCTTTGAAACTCTTGATTCTATCCGTTCTATAATCCGTATCGTTGTATCTACTCCGACATCCGAACTAATGAGAACTTCCTCAAGGTTATCAAGAACTTCATCATCTACCTTTGTCTTTCCGACAATTGCCCTGGAAAGCTTTTTAAAAACATTTTCTTTTGTTTTCTCCAGCCCTTTTCCAAGTTCATCTTTCTTTTGTTTCGTGAACATTCCCATGATACTTTATTTTTCTGCTAAATTTCTAAGGGACAAATTTTAAATACACGTTGCTGAAAAATAACTTTCTGATTTGATTTACACATAAATATATGCAAAAAAAGCTTCCCGGTTAAGAAAGCTTTTCCAAAATAAGAATATTAATATTCAATTTTTTAAATACTCGCTAATGAAATCAATAGGGATCATACCTTCTTCAAAAGAATAAGATGAGGTATCATCCTTCTTTACCATTTTTATACACTTCACCGTTGATTTTCCTTTACTATTCCTAGCGGATGCAATAGATTTCTTTGCCATTTTGTAAAATTTTTATTTAATTTCTCTATGTACAGTTACTTTTTTCAGAACGGGATTGTATTTCTTACGTTCCATTCTGTCGGGTGAGTTTTTCCTGTTTTTCGTAGTAATATAGCGGGAAGTACCCGGCATTCCACTATCTTTATGCTCAGTGCATTCCAGGATTACCTGTATTCTGTTTCCTTTTCCTTTTTTAGCCATTTTATAATTCTTTTATGGAATAATTAATAATTAGCAATATGACCTTCGCGTTTCGCGTCTTCCAGGGCATTCTTGAGACCTTTTTTGTTGATGATCTTCATACCATGGGTAGAAACCTTCAGACTGATCCATCTGTCTTCTTCAGGAAAATAGAACCTTTTATTAAAAATATTGGGAAGAAAAACCCTTTTGGTTTTTGCTTTAGAGTGAGAAACATTATTTCCTACCATCATCTTCTTCCCTGTTATCTGGCAAATTCGTGACATTTCTTAAAGATTTACTTAGTTTTTTTTAAATAGAACGCAAATTACGTCATTTTCTTTCAAATAATCAAATCCTCACGGAAAAAAATAATTCTTTTACCATATACGTTATTCAATCTCTAATATCATATTCTTAAGCATATTAAGCGCAGTGTATGACGCTTTTTCAATATTTCTTCCCCGATGTTCACCAAACATAAATGATTTTGAGACACATTTTTTTGAAGAAGCTACCGCAATCCAGGTTAATCCGACAGGCTTTTCTTTAGTTCCACCTAATGGACCGGCAATTCCACTGGTTGATATGGCATACTCAGTATCAAATTTTTCTCTTGCCTTTTCAGCCATTTGTTCCACTACTTCCCTGCTAACCGCCCCTACTGTATCTATTAAACCAACATCTACTCCCAGATCATTTACTTTTACAATATTTGAATAGGCAATTATACCTGCTTTGAAGAAGGCAGAACTCCCGGGCACCGAAGTGATCAAATGTGCAATGTGACCCCCTGTGCAGCTTTCAGCCAGAGAAAGATGCTCTTTACGCGAAACAAGCAAATTACCGACTACTTTCTCGAGGCTTATATCTTCTGTTGCAAAAATATCTTTCCCAATAATCTTAATTAACTTATCGATTTCTACTTGAAGTAATTCTTTGAGTAATCCTTCTTGCTCTCCAATAGCAGTAAGCCGAAGACGCACAATACCGGGATGAGGCAAATAGGCAAGTCCGAAATTAGCCGGAAGGCTATTTTCCCACTTTTCAATTCGCTCAGCCAGATAGGATTCAGGAACTCCCTGGGTCATAACTGTGCGATGAACAATAATTTTTCCGTTGCGCCTTTCGGCTATAAAAGGAATGAATTCATTCAGGATGATAGATTTCATTTCATATGGAACTCCCGGCAGCGAAACAAAGAGAGTATTACTTCTTTCAAATACCATCCCGGGAGCAGTCCCTTCAGCGTTCTTAAGGATTATACAATTGTCCGGTACGGTGGCTTGTAAACTGTTTACCGGAGATAATTTAAAACTTCTTAATTTAAACAGGCGCTCGATGTTAGCGATTACATCGGGGTTTTCTCTTAATTTACCACCGAAATATTCATTGAAAGCATTTTTGGTTATATCGTCTCGTGTAGGACCCAACCCTCCGGTAAAGATTGCTAAATCTACCTGCCCTTCAAAATGCTTTAAGCTTTGAATGATTACTTCATTTTTGTCGGAAATGCTTCGGATCTCCACTACTTCGATTCCAAGCAGACTTAATTGTTCTGCAATCCAGGCTGAATTGGTGTCCAGGATCTGCCCTATAAGAATTTCATCCCCGATGGTAATTATTGCTGCGTTCATCTTAACTTCATTAGGCAACAAAATTAATAAAACTTATCGAGAAGCCTTAAAGATTCTACTTCATCAATTATTTTTGGGGATAGTTCATCGGGAAACTTCGCAAAAACGAATTTAAAAAGGGACTTAGTTTTTAAGTCCCTTTTTATAATGAGCGGGAAACGGGGATCGAAACGGGGATCGAACCCGCGACCCTTAGCTTGGGAAGCTAATGCTCTACCACTGAGCTACTCCCGCGATTATGAATCTAAATTGTTGCTGCAAATTTAAGAAGAATTTTAGATTGATGAAGCAGAATCTGTTTTTTTTAGAAAAATATGAACTTCAGGAGATATATTATAAAGAATATTAGATATTTTTAATCAATCAAAATATTATTTTCGAAACAAAATGGATGGGTAAATGTTATTTGTATAATAATTATTCAAAAAAAAGAAGATAGAAATGAACTGGAAAATACCGTTAATACTGTTTATGATTTTAATTGGTTATTCCTGTACATCAAATGCGCAGGAAAACGAACAAAACCGTAATTCTAAAGAAAATACTATAAATATGAAAACTGAGAAATCCCCGGTCTATAATAAGTTGACCGGACAAGAGGAATATGTAATCCTTAAAAAAGGGACAGAAAGACCAGGGACCGGCAAATACACCGACAATAAAGCAAAGGGAACCTATATTTGCAAACGCTGCAATGCTCCCCTTTACGAATCTTCCGATAAATTTGCTTCAGATTGCGGGTGGCCTAGTTTTGATGATGAAATTGATGGTGCTGTAAC
>CAJDXG010000005.1_pt1 | contig 23302 bp, 21 predicted proteins | sample 7391801 | NCBI WGS metagenome assembly CAJDXG01 (sample SAMEA7055713, study PRJEB34461) | soil metagenome | biome: terrestrial ecosystem; feature: Peninsula; material: soil | place: Antarctica | collected 2016 | reverse complement strand
ACGTGGATACGTAGGACTCAGGAAAGATGCCGAAGGAGAGGTCATTTGGAAAGGTGACTTCCGTGAATGGGATCTTGACACCCTTGTTGGTGACATTTCCATTTTTCCACATGCAAATGACAGCCTTGACAATGATGGTCCCAGGAAAGTCCTCATTTCCAACAACATTAAGATGTATGATCAGACCGTCAATGACTTCTTTACCGCGAATAATATTACTCCAATGACGCTTTGGAATGTACATGGCAGGGAAATTTTTGCTCCTCGCTATGGATGGGAATTTAAAGACAATTATCTGCAAGAGGATAATAATGCAATTGATCCTGGATTTGTGGATGGCGCTATACCTGCAGACTCTTATAGGACAATGTTTTTGAACAGACAGAATAGGCATCTTCCCCCAGCTGAGCAGGATAAAGATTTTCCCTACCAAATGGCTTACTTGCCCGAGGGCAAAACTATTTTGGATTTCATCTGGCCTCTTCCATTTGACTTCACGCCTGCCAATAAAGAAATCTTTCACCTTGGTAGTGATGGTTATCCAATTGGTGACCTGAACTGGTTTGCTCCCGAAGTACTTGCAGCATGGGAAGCTGGTTTAGAAAATCCTCTTTGGAAAGTAGGAGTGCGTGATTACAAGTTAAACGAATTGAATCTTAAGAGCTATCCGAATCCTTTCAACAGTTTAACCACTATTTCTTATGATCTTCCAGGCGATGGAATTGTTACAGTTTCGATCTTTAGTGTTTCAGGTGCTCAGGTTGCTCAGGTTGTAAATGAGTATCAGGGTCGTGGACAGCATGAGGTTGTCTTCGATGGTTCGAATCTCTCAAGCGGAATCTACTTCTGTAAAGTACAGGTAGGTAATTTTTCTCAGTTTGGAAAAATGTCTATTGTAAAGTAAGTAATCTCTTTAAAAAAACCTTTGTACTTCAATCTTACTGATACGCTAAATAATTATTGGGGTTAATTATTTTTTAGTTAAAATATCATGAAAAATAGAAGAGGTTTTATTAAAGATCTTGGTACTACTATGATTGCCGGTATCGTTACCCCCAATTTTCTTTCAATGAATGCACACGCTAATGATAGAATAGTTGGCGCTAAAAAAATAAATATTGGGCTTATTGGTTGTCGCTCAATGGGTGTTGGTAATTTAAGAGATTTTTTGGAATTGCCTGATATTGAGTGTATAGCATTGTGTGATCTTGATCCTGAAAACTTAGAAAAAGCTGCGGCTATAGTCATACAAGAAAAGGGTAATAATCCCAGATTGTTTAGAGAGTATAAAGAATTGTTGAAAATGAATGATATCGATGCAGTGATTATTGCCACACCCGATCACTGGCATTGTATGCATATGGTAGATTCTTGTGCCGCTGGAAAGGATGTATATGTGGAAAAGCCTATTGCCAATTCAATAGCTGAATGCGATGTAATGGTTGCTGCTGCAAAAAAGTACAAACGAATAGTAAATGTTGGACAGCAGCAAAGGAGTGGAAAGCATTGGCATGAAATGATTGCTTTCCTTAATTCGGGAGAGTTGGGCAAGATTATGAAGGTAGATGTTTGGGCAAACTTCAGGTATGGTGCGTTATCACTTCCTCTGGCTGACACTGAGCCACCTGTAGGAGTTGATTATGATGCATGGCTTGGGCATACACGATTACGTCCTTTCAATAAGCATCGGTTTCATGGGAGTTGGCGTATGTTTTGGGATTACGGAGGAGGCCTGATGACTGATTGGGGAGTTCATCTTTTGGACATGGCTCTCTGGGGCATGAAGGTTACTGGAATGCCTAAAAGAGTTGTTGCAACTGGTGGAAAATTTGCGTTCCCTGAAAATAGTCCCGAGACTTTTGATACGCAAAATGTTTCATACGAATTTGATGATTTTCTGATCAATTGGAGTCATATGGCAGATGAGAGTAATTATTTTGGACGGAATTATGGTGTTGCGTTTAGGGGATTAAATGGTATTTTGGTAGCCGACCGTGATGATTGGGAAGTGATCCCAAATTTAGATTCTGCGAAAAACCCCCTTATTGAAGCTAAAAAAGTATATGACGATGGTCGTGCACATAAAGATCATGTAAAGAACTTTGTTGAATGCTTAAAAACACGTAATCCTAATACTCCCTGTACGATCGAAAATGGAAGCCTCTGCGCAAAATATGCACATTTGGGTAACATTGCCGCCCGGACAAAAGTCGCCCTTACTTACGACGACATAAATAAAACTTTTAATAACTTGCAGGCTGACAAATTTATCAAACCTGAATATAGATTACCTTATATATTTCCAACTATTTAATTCCAGCAATTTAATATCATACAACAATGAATGCAAATAATCTTTTCAAAGTTTTTACATTGATCATAGCTATTGCGATATCAACCACACTATTTGCTCAGGAAGATTTTCCGAAGCCTGGTAAGATGGAGCCGGAAATGTCAGAGTTTTGGCTTCCACAGCCAGTAATTGTAACTCCGGGTATCGTTAAATGTACTGACCTGATACCTGCTCCTTCGGATGCTGATATTTTATTTGATGGAAAGGATCTTTCAAAATGGAAAGGAACTGAAACAGAAGAGGCCCAATGGATAGTCTCAGAAGGTGTTTTCACTGTAAAGAAGGGCACTGGAAGTATTGCAACGAAAAAGCATTATCGTGATTTTCAGCTTCACCTTGAGTGGAAAGTTCCGGTTAATATTACCGGGAGTAGTCAGGGACGTGGCAATAGTGGCGTTATGTTGCAAGGAATCTATGAGGTACAGGTTTTGGATAGTTATAACAACAAAACATACGCAAATGGGCAGGCCGGTAGTATATATAAACAAACGGCTCCATTAGTAAATGCTATGAAAAAACCAGGCGAATGGAATATCTATGACATTATATATACAGCACCTACATTTACGAAGGACAATACTTATCGAACCTATCCTTATGTGACGGTAATTCATAACGGGATAGTTATTCAGAATAATACAAGGATAAACGGAACCACTCCTTATATAGGTTTCCCTACGGTAAGTGAACACAGCGATGGCCCAATTATACTTCAGGATCATGGCGACCCAATTAGCTTCAGAAATATCTGGATTAGAGAGCTTTAAGGCTCATTTTGCAGGTATCTTTAAAAGCCCTGAAACAAATACAGGATGATGGCTGAGTAAATAATATATATATTTATTCATTAATGTAAATTCTTCATTATGGAAAGGATTTCACATACAGTCAGAAAGTTTTCACTGCTTGCCGCAGGGTTCTTAATGCTTTCGCTCAGCTCTAAAGCAGCTGATGTAATTGTTGAGCCGGGTATGAATACCCTGGTTGATGCCGTGAACGAAAATCCGGGATCTACCTTTATTCTTGAGAGAGGTAAATTGTATCTAACTGATGTTGACATCGCAATTGATGATCCAACCGTTATTATGGCCGCTGACGGAGACAAAGCACTTTCACCTCCTGTTATTCAGTATTTTGCTAACCCTGGTGAAACAGGTGGTAAAAAGCCTTTCATGTTGGGCGCCAGCACAACTTTTAAGGGTATTGGATTCTTCGGATATGCTTCAGGAGATGAGCAGCAATTGGATAAGTATTTTACCGTTACTGCTTCTGATATTGATATAACTTTTGACGGTTGTGTTTTCCAGGCCATCAATCATATCCTTGAGTTTTCCAATAAGAACAATAACACGTACACCTTTAAGAATAATGTTTTTTATAACATCTTTAATGCTCGGGGGGACAGCTCTGGTGGTTATGGAATGCCCGGGGGTGGCGACGGATGTGCTTACAAAGCCGAAAACAACACTTATTTTATGGTAGGACGAATATTTAATGGTGGTGGAATGGTTGGTACCTCATCAGAAACGATGAACCACAATACCTATGTGAATACCTGGGGTGAGCTTTTCTATCCTTCATCGTCACAGGATTATATAGCCACCAACAACATTCATTACAATGCACAAATACGTGGATACGTCGGAAAAAGGTTTGATGCTGACGGAGAGGTCATATGGGAAGGTGACTTTTGTGACTGGGAATATGACACCCTTGTTGGTGACATTGCTATTTTCCCACATGCCTGTGACAGCCTTGACAATGATGGTCAAAGGATAGTCCGTATTACCAACAACATTAAGATGTATGATCAGACCGTAATGGACTTCTATACTGAGAACGTGATCACTCCAATGACGCTTTGGAATGTACATGGCAGAGAGCTCTACGGTCCTCGCTATGGATGGGAATATAAAAATAATTATCTGCAAGAGGATAATAATGCAATTGATCCTAAATTTGAGAAAGATATACCTGCAGACTCTTATAGGGCTATGTTTCTGAACAGGCAGAATAGGCATCTTCCCACAGCTCAGCAGGATGAAGATTATCCCTACCAAATGGTTTACTTGCCTGAGGACAAAACTATTATGGATTTCATCTGGCCTCTTCCATTTGACTTCACACCTACCAATAGTGCTATCTATCACCTTGGTAGTGATGGTTATCCAATTGGTGACCTGAACTGGTTTCCTCCAGAAGTCATTGCTTCATTTCAACCTGGACCAGTAAATCCTCTTTGGGGAGTAGAAGTACGTGACTACAAGTTAAATGACTTGAATCTTAAGAGCTATCCGAATCCTTTCAATAGTTTAACCAAGATCTCTTATGACCTTCCAGGTGATGGAATCGTCACAGTTTCAATCTTCAGTGTTTCAGGTGCTCAGGTTGCTCAGGTTGTAAATGAGTATCAGGGTCATGGACAGCATGAGGTTGTTTTCGATGGTTCGAATCTCTCAGTCGGAATCTACTTCTGCAAAGTACAGATGGGTCATTTTTCTCAGTTTGGAAAAATGTCTATTGTGAGGTAATTATAGAACATGCCTTGTTGAGCTGTCGTGTTTTCAAAAAAAGGCATCGCAGGATGCAAAAATTTATAAAGCTGAATAAACTATGAAAACCACTTGTAATAAATTGATCATAAATGTATTAACCTTATTAATTGCCAGTATATCACTGAATTCCGGATGTATTCATCAGCAAGATTCATTGCAGGAAAATGATAAAGCTGATCTGAAGGAGGCCTTATGGATAACTGATGCAAGAGAATGGCCGACAGAAGATGCTGAAATGTATGGTGATCTGCCTGCTCCGCTTTTCAGGAAAGAGTTTAGTGTTAAAGGAGAAGTAAAATCGGCAACTCTCTTTATTACTGCCGGAGGTTATTATATTTCATTCATTAATGGTGATCGGATTGGAAAAAATATTCTTGATCCTGCCTGGACAAACCACACCAAAAGAATATATTACACAGAATATGACCTTTCGGATAAGCTGACGAAAGGCAGTAGCATTTTGGCAGTCACGCTTGGAAACGGATTCTATAATCCGCTGCCGTTACGAATGTTTGGCAATTTTAATCTGCGGGAAGAATTGCATGCTTCTAAACCTGAATTTATCGCTAAGCTGGTCATAGTTTACGATAACGGTGAATCTGAAGAAATAATAACCGATAACACCTGGAAACACTCTTACGGACCTGTCAGAAAAAATAATGTCTACCTCGGTGAAACTTACGATGGTGCTAAAGAAATAGAAGGCTGGACAACAGTTGATTACAATGATAAAGAATGGAGCCAATCAGTAGAAAGCGTTGGTCCCACAGCTAAACTTCAGAAGGCATTCTTTCCTCCAGTTCAGGTAACAGCTACCATCTCGCCTGTTTCAGTAAAACCGGTAGCAGCAAAAAAATATATCGTCGATATGGGTGTGAATTATACCGGTCTGTATAAAATAAAACTAACGGGCGACAAGGGAGATACCATCATATTCAGGTTTGGCGAACGGATTTATGATAATGGGGAACTTAATCCCATGACTGCTGTTTGTGGCCAGATAAAGAGAAAAGGGATGGGGGGACCTGGTGCTCCGGATATTGCATGGCAAACCGACAGTTATATTTTCGGCGATAAGAGTGAAGTCTGGTATTCTTTTTCATTCACTTTTCACGTTTTTAGGTACATGGAAATAGCAGGTCTGAAGTACAGGCCTGAAATAAACGATATAGAAGGTTTTGCATTCAATACGAATGTTGAAACGGCAGGAGTATTTTCCTGTTCAAACAGCCTCCTGAATAAAATTCAGGAGGTCACCAGAAGGACTTTCACAGATAACCTTGTAAGCGTTCAGTTTGATTGCCCTGCACGCGAAAAATTCGGATATGGGGGAGACCTTAATGCGACAGCTGAATCGTTCATATATAATTATGATATGCAGTCCTTTTACCGTAAAACCATTTATGACTGGGTAGATGCAATAAACGACTCAATATTTATCGATACAGCACCTAATATCGGATTAGCATATTGTGGAATCAGTTGGGAATCAGCATTTCTTACTACACAATATAAGCTACTTCTCTATTATAATGATACAAGTCTGGTAAAGGAGTTATACGATCTTGATCTTATATGGATGAATAAAGTTGCAAGACTTCATCCTGAAGGCATTGTAAGATCAGGACTGGCCGATCATGAGTCATTACAAAATGTTCCGGTTGAACTCATCGGCACAACGCATTATCTTGACTGTGCAAGGATAATGACACGTTTTGCATCAATTATGGGTGATACTGAAAATGAGACCAGGTTCAGAATTCTCGCAAGCAGACTGCAAAATATGATGTTGACTATGTATTGGAACGAATCCATGGCTGATACAATAAACAAGCAGACACTTTTCGCAACTCTCCTCTATTATGATATTATCCCTGACAAAGAGAAAGACGCAGCTTTAGACTCACTTATGAAAGCTGTAAAAAACGGACCAGCAGGTCATTTCACAACCGGCATCTTCGGTACCCAGTATATTCTTGAAGCTTTATCAGTGGCAGGCAGAACAAACGATGTATATAAAATTGTAAACAGCACTGATTATCCTGGATGGGGGCATATGATTGACCGTGGAGCAACTACGATATGGGAGACCTGGAAAGAAAGTGATAATATTTTCTCAAACTGCCATCCGATGTTCGGAACAGTTACGGATTGGTATTTCCGTTGGCTTGGCGGCATACAGCCCTCTCCGGAAAATCCGGGTTTTGAAAAATTCACACTTTCGCCAACGATTCCGGAAGGACTGAAGAATGTAAAATGCTCCTATAATTCTCCATTCGGAAAAATAGTGTCTGAATGGGAAAATATTGATAAAGATAAACAGGAGTATTACTTTGAAGTGCCGGCAGGGACAGAGGCTACCGCTATTATACAAGTAAGCAACAGTCAATCTGTCTCGATTTCAGAGACCTCAGGTTCAGGATTCAAGCCAGAATCAGGTAATTCAAACAGGTTCATTTTGAAACCCGGTAAATACCTGGTCAAGGTTAAACCCTCATAAAAGGTAAAAGATAAAAGGTAAAAGATAAAAGGTGAGTGATGAGTGATGAGGCCCATGGTGTCGTTTGTCCATGCCTAAATAATGTTGACCTATTTGTAGCGATGATGTGAATGATGATAGCCGCATAATGTTGACCTATTTGTAGCGATGATGTGAATGATGATAGCCGCATAGCGGTGACCTATTTGTAGCGATGATGTGAATGATGATAGCCGCATAGCGGTGACCTATTTGTAAACCAATAAACATTATTATAACCGAGCCGCAAAGCGACGATATAAAGGTGAAACGTAGAAGGGACATCTTTTGGCAAGGTACTATGATAATGTTTATGGAGGTTAAATCAGTTACTTCTGCATTGTTTGCTGGAATCGCTGGATTTCTGACATTTCACCTAATCCTCCTTAAATCTTAATAAAAACCTTCCTTTTATATAAAAAATAACAGATATACCAAAGTGACGCCCATACCAATGCACTGTTAATTATGGATGGACCAAGTTCTCCTGTCCAGGAAAATAAGACATTGGTAAAAGGAACAAATAATCTGGCTAAAAAACCACTTCCTCCTGCCTGAAAGAAAAGATATATGAAAATGGGATTCATTCCCATCACTTTTATAAAATTATAGTCTGTTGCAAAAAGCTTTTTAACATCAATTAACCAATAAAACAATGCAAGGGTAAGAATGGTATACCCGCCACTCACGAAAACGAATGATGATGTTCCAATTTGTTTGATAATTGGTGTAATTCCTGCCAGTTCAAGTGTATAGCCAATAAATAATGCCGCAGTACCTGCAATGATCAAAATGCGGGACTTTGCCTGAACTGTTTTTCCACTCATTAAAAGTCTCCCGCATAGCATTCCCCAAATCGTAAGCGCTGAATTGGAAATAAAATTAATTATCGCCGTCTCTCCCTGACTGGTTTTTTCCACTCCTTCAATTATATTGTTTGTCCAGGAGCCGAGATTTTCATAGATCACCCATGGATTATCGAAGCCGGCGACAGGGAAAAAACGGTATGCCAGATCTATGATCAAAAGAGTAATAAGTGTAAAAATTATTTGGAATGTGAAACTTTTGTCGAGAATAAAGAAGGCTATTAAATAGGTTAGCCCTATTTGTGCCAGCACGTTTTGAAATTGCCATACGATTTTTCCCGCATACAAGCAATGCAATGCCCAGCCAAAAAACAATAATAAAAAGGACCGTTTGATTGCATGCCTGTTTATTTGTGCTTTTGACTGTCCTTTTCTTAATCGATTGGCAATTGCAAAAGGAATACTGAGGCCAACGATAAACATAAAATAAGGTTGAATCAGATCCCAGAAATGTAAGCCTTCCCATGGTTGATGGGTGAATTGAATGCCAATTGAATGAACAAGGCCAATATCTGATTTCAATAAATAACTGAAAATCCCTGTACTTGCTCCGGCCAGGAGAAACATAATCAGTCCACGGAAAAAATCAATGGAATTAACCCGTTCTGAAATATGAGAATTATTGCCTTTTGAATTAGTTGTCATGATTTTAATCGGTTAGGAACCAGAATAGCTACTTAAATTTTAATGAAAATTTTCCTTTTATATAAGAAGTAACAGATATACCAAAGAGATGCCCACACCAGTGCGCTGTTAATCAGGGATGGACCTATTTCTCCTGTCCAGGAAAATAAGGCATTGGTAAAAGGAACAAATAATCTTGCTAGAAAGTTGCTTCCTCCTACCTCAAAGAATATATATATGAAAAAGGGATTCATTCCCATCACTTTTATAAAATTATATTCTGTTGCAAAAAGCCTTTTAGCATCAATTAACCAATAAAATAATGCAAGGGTAAGGATGGTATATCCGCCACTTACAAAAACGAATGATGATGTTGCAATTTTTTTGATAATTGGTGTAATTCCTGACCAATCAAGTGTATAGCCAATCAATAAGGCGGCAGCACCTGCTATGATTAAAATCCGGAACTTTGCCTGAACTGTTTTTTCGCTCATTAAAACTTTCCCACATAACACTCCCCAAATCGTATGTGCTGAAGTGGAAATGAAATTAATTGTTGCCCACGGACTGGCTTTTTCCACTCCTTCAATTATATTGTTTGCCCAGGAACCGAGATTTTCATAAATCACCCATGGATTGTCGAAGCCGGCAACAGGGAAAAAACGGTATGCCAGGTCTATGATCAAAAGAGTAATAAGTGTAAAAATTATTTGGAATGTGAAACTTTTATTGCGAATAAAGAAGGCTACTAAATAGGTTAATCCTATTTGCGCCAACACGTTTTGAAATTGCCATACAATTTTTCCGGAACCAATGCAATACAATGCCCAGCCAAAAAATAATAATAAAAAGGACCGTTTGATTGCATGCCTGTTTATTTGTGCTTTTGACTCTCCTTTTTTCAATCGGTTGGCTACTGCAAAAGGTATGCTGAGACCAACGATAAACATAAAATAAGGTTGGATCAGATCCCAGAAATGTATACCATGCCATTGATGATGTGATAGTTGAGTGCCAATAATATTAATAATGCCAATATTTGAATTATTCAAAAAATCAAAAATGCCTGTACTTGCCCCGGCCAACAGGAACATGGTAAGTCCTCGGAAAAAATCGATAGAATTAACCCTTTCAGAAATGAAGGAATTATTTTTCTTTAAATTTGTATCCATAAATTTAACTTATTTGGAACCTAAGTAGTTACTTAAATTTTAATGAAAATTTTCTTTTTATATAAAAAATAACAGATATACCAAAGCGATGCCCATACCAGTAAACTGTTAATCACAGATGGACCTAGTTCCCCTGTCCAGGAAAATAGTACATTGGTAAAAGGAACAAATAATCTGGCGAGAAAATCGCTTCCTCCTGCCTCAAAGAACAGATATATGAAAAATGGATTCATTCCCATCACTTTCATGGCATTGTATTCTGTTGCAAAAAGCTTTTTAGCATCAATAAGCCAATAAAAGATGGCAAGGGTAAGGATGGTGTACCCGCCACTTACAAAAACGAATGATGATGTTGCAATTTTTTTGATGATTGGTGTAATTCCTGACAGATCAAGTGCATAACCAATAATTAAGGCGGCAGCACCTGCAATGACTAAAGTCCGGAACTTTGCCTGAACTGTTTTCCCGCTCATTAAAAGTCTCCCGCATAGCACTCCCCAAATCGTATGTGCCGAAGTGGAAATAAAATTAATAGATGCCCATTCACTAGCTCTTTCTACTCCTTCAATTTTATTGTTAGCCCATGCCCCAAGATTTTCAAAATTCACCCATGGATTGTCGAAGCCGGCAACAGGGAAGAAACGGTATGCCAGATCTATGAATAACAGAGTAATAAGTGTAAAAGCTATTTGGAATATGGTGCTTTTATCGCGAATAAAGAAGGCTACGATATAGGTTATCCCTATTTGCGCCAGCACATTCTGAAATTGCCATACAATTTTTCCTGCATGAACGCAGTACAATGCCCATCCAAAAAACAATAATAAAAAGGACCTTGTGATTGCATGCTGATTTAATTGCCTTTTTGATTGTCCTTTTTTCAATCGGTTGGCAATAGCAAAAGGAATGCTTAGACCAACTATAAACATAAAATACGGCTGGATCAGATCCCAGAAATGCAAGCCATGCCATTCGTGATGGGTCAGTTGAGTACCAATAAAATTGATAATACCAACATCTGATTTCAATAAATAAGTGAAAAACAGTGTGCTTTCGCCAGCTAGCAAAAACATGGTCAGTCCGCGAAAAAAGTCAATAGAACTAACCCTACCTGAAATGAGAGAGTCGTTTTTCCTTAAATTTGTAGCCATAGTTTTAATTTTAGGAGGTCAATTTAGGTTTTTTTAAAATATTTAATGGCAAGGCCTAAAGGAAAAAGAATGTAAAGTTTATATTCAAAGGATTTATTTTATTTCCCAATCGTCGGTGCGAAATGATGATGCGGGCAATCCTTCAATGTTAAAAAGCTCTCCCACTAGAAAATCGTCGAATGCATAACGCACGGCTACTGGTTTTTCAACCTGTGGTGAATAAATTGTAATTCCTTTACCCGTAATAAATGCTTGTGCCGGAAAAAACCGTTGGTTTTCGCCTGCAACAGTAAAGTGATTCAGCTCTTTTCCAAAAGTAGTGAGTCCGTTTTTAGCATGGTCAAATGTGAGTTTAACCTCTGGGCCTTCTATTGTTATTTCTTTCATAACCGGACCTGAATATTCGAAACCTGTTTTGTTGTATGTCTGCGCCAGAGCGAGATACGCCAACCGTAAACCTGCCGTCTTTTTATCAGCCGGATGAATGCAGCTTTTTTCACCTACATCCATTAAGCAGGCCATTCCAACGTTGGGAATTGCAGTTGATGCATTTAATTGGGCTTCACGCAGAAAAGCCGAATTTATGCCGGATGTTCCGTAATCGTATGGTGCAATCTGGCAATAATAAAATGGAAATTCTCCAATTCCCCATTCAGCGCGCCAGTTATTAATTAATCCGGGCATAAGTTTCTCATACTCTGTAGGTTCGTTTCGATTTGATTCGCCCTGATACCATAATGCACCTCTGAATGCATATCCAACCATTGGGGCAATCATCGCATTATAGAGTACTGTTGGAGTTTGTGGAGTATAGTCTTCTTTGCTGCTTTTATCAGGCAAATTAACCCAGTCGAAGTTTTTGAATCCATTTTCACTTATCCAGGGTTCGATGCGTGTTCCTCCCCAGCTCGAACAAATTAATCCTACAGGAACCTGCAAGGACTGTTGAATCATTTCGCCAAAATAGTATGCGGCAGCACTAAAAGTGGCTACGTTTCCCGGCTCACATTCAAGCCATTCACCTGTGAAGTCATTTTTTATTTCGAGGCTTTTTTCGCGTGTAACAGTATACAATCTTATTGATTTATTGGACGAGCTTGCTATGTCGTTGTTGGAATTTAGAACCGGTTGGTTAAAGTAGCCGGTCATGGTCATTTGCATGTTCGATTGACCTGAGCAGATCCATACTTCGCCAATCAGGACATTTTTTAATTCAAGGGCTTTCCCGTCTGAAATAGTGATTGAGAATGGCCCTCCGGCTGTGGGAGTTTGAATTTTGAGTTTCCAGTTGCCCTTTGTATCTGCTGTTGTTGAATAACTTTTATTGTTCCAGGAGCTTGTAACTTTCACGGTTTTATTTGGTGTTGCTTCACCCCAAATAGCAGTACTGGTTTGTTGTTGTAAAACCATATGGTCGCCGAAAATGGCGGGTAATTTTATTTCCGCAAAGAGTGATGCTGATATAGTAATAAGGAAAATGCTCAGCAGGCTAAGAATACAATAATTTCGTTTCATGAGATAGATTTTATAAGTTATTCAATATTGATTTTTAAAATACCAAAAATAACATTTTATTTCAGTAATTGCGAGATTTTTTAACTCAATGAGGGCCGTGATAGCAAAGCAGCCAACAAACCACAGGGCCGTTCTTTAACCTGCAGGTTTATTCAAGTGCAAAACTTTAGTAAATTATTGAATATGATTTTCACGCTATTTAACTTATGAAAATCATTCTTTTTTGAATTTTAATATAACAGGATTCATCACAGCTAGTTTCTCATTTATTGTAATTGTCTGATTTTGTTTTTTTACATGAATTGTTTGCCAAACACCTTCGCTATTAAGTAATTGTATTTTCGAATCTGTCCATTCAGGAGCAATATCCAAAGAGAAGGAGTTGAATACGTCGGAATTTAATCCTGTAACTACAACAATGGCATAATCATTTGATTTTGAACGACTGAAAATGCAAAATGCATTTGGTATATCTTTCACATAAACAGGAAGCGGCTCCTTGCCTAACCATTCTATCATTTGACGTATTAATTCCTTTTTCGTATAATTAAATAATGATATGGAACGAGTGTTGATATAGTTGTCGTTAAGGTCATATGCCATAAGAACTATGCGCCCGCCTAGCCTGTTTTCAAAACGGGTCAACGCTGGGTAAAAAGGCTCATTCCTTGAGTTTAAAAATTCGGTTATAACTTCTGCTCCGTCTAATGCTTTTATTTGATAGAAACAATCTCTGTTAATTTTATTAAAGGCCCAGGCATAATTATACATCAACCGGTTTTTGATATTCGGAAACTTTTCAGGATTAACAACGCCTTCATAAAATGGAGGAAGTAATGTTTCCTCCCTTGATGAGATTTCAGCGCCAATCAGATCACCATATCCTTTTTGATACAGTAGAAGTGCTGAATACCCATCAAGAAATACACTTCCGCTTAATAATTCTGTAATTTCATCATTATCCATTTGTTCAATTATACTTCCGGAAACAAGTTTTACTTTTCCCCCTTTTGAGGTATAAGGAATTCCATGCCGTCCCAATATATTTACCCAATTTGATGAAGTGCCTGGTTTTCGAAAAATTTCACATCCATGAACAACACAGTCTTTTACAGCAAATTTTAAAGCAGAGAAACGATTGGACTCTTTTAGGTACATTTCTATGTAACCATTTTCTTCCAAAGGATTTTCAAGATATTGATTAATATATAGTAATGAATCGTCCAAACCGTATGCAAATGCAGCCGTCATAAAAGTTTTTAATTTTGAACCTGACATAAAGAACCGAGTATGTGGAAAAGTGTCGGATTCATGTATTAATTCGAAATTATTTGGCAAATGTTGCCGCTGATACAAAGGATTAAAAACTGAATGTGGAATATTTAAAGGATCATCGGAAAAATAGCTTGAACCAAAAACACGTGCAACTGGACGGGTTTTGCCCGCAAAAGCCTCAGTAACAGCCGCCGTAAAATTACCATCATTTTCACTAGCGCCACTTTGACAAAGGCATAAACGGGTTTCTGGAGCTATCTGGTCAACCTTTTCTCTCACGGAAGCTGCCAGTCCGGCTAAAGAGTCTCTTTTTAATTCACCCCATGCTTGTTGTAATTTGTAACTCTCAGGTGTATTTGTATGAAGAATAGTTTGTAACTCTTCTCTTGAATAGGCTCTATTTTGCCTTTTTGCGAATTCTTCAAGGTGGAGAGGACAAAAACACCCACCATTCAAATGAAAATCATCCTCAAAATTAATCCAGAATGGACGTGAAATCTGAACGACTGTTGCTACATAATTACTGAATGTTTCCCGGTAGTCACTATCTAAAGGGCAACATGCTTCTTCTGCAATACTTCCATCTTCTCTTATTATACTTTGAAATTCCCCTTTACCTATCCTGATTGTTGTTGTGCACCACCAACCAATTTCAACATCATATTTTTTTAGTTGTTCTTTAAACCGCAACACCAATTCTCCGAGATCAACAAATACCTGTTTGTCGGGAAAACCGGTATATCGATATTCTTTCGACGGACCTACTATTAAAAAACGCCGCAATCCATAATGTTCCTTCAAATAAACGATATCAGATATTATATCGTTTTCGGAATCAGGAAAAATCATAATAGGTATAATAGGATCTATTAAATTCTGATCTCTTTTTTCAGTATGGATAAAATTAAAAGCTGAAAATAATCCTCCAGTGGCACAAATTGAGGAAGTCAAAGCTGTAGTGGTTATAAAATCTCTTCGTCTCATAGTAGTTTAATAAAATACGATATTCAGTCATCAATTGCCTGGCCAACCAAAATGCGGAATTTCCAGGCAGTTTCGTCAGGAACCGGACCCTGAGTTTGCTTCATTAATATTCCTATTACTTTCTCTTTAGGGTCGGCGAAATACTGAGTATTAAAATATCCACCCCAGTTAAAAGTGCCGTTACTCCCCATTCCTCCCTTTGCCTCTCCTTTTTCATTCACCACTCCAAACGCAAGTCCGTAATATGAATCATGTCCCATCCATAGTTCTGCCATCTGGTCGGACATAATCGCTTGTATTGTAGTCCTGCTTAAAAGTCTTACTCCGTTATACTCTCCTCCATTTAAATACATTTGAAGAAAAGTAGCATAATCTTTTGCAGTACTGCAAAGACCTCCTCCACCAGAAAAGAAGGTTTTAGCTCCTTTTATCGGATAATCCACATCATAGTATTGATTAGTATAGCCAACCCACTTTCCTTTACTCAAAGCTTGTACTTTTACTAATCTTCCGGCTTTGCTGTCCGGAAGGTAAAAACCTGTATCATCCATTCCCAATGGTTTAAAGATTCTGGTAGAGAGGAATTTGTCGAATGATATGCCTGAAATAACTTCAATAAAGTAGCCAAGTACATCAAGTCCTTCACTGTAAGTATACTGTTCTCCCGGATTATGGTGTAAGGGCAGTGCAGCCAGTCTTTTTACGCTTTCTTCGATGGTTGTTTTTTTTGTCGTAAAAGCGTCTGTAACTCCTGCCTTTTGATAGATCATTTTAAAGCGTTCATCGGCATCGATAAAACCGTATCCAAGACCGGAAGTATGGGTAAGTAAATGGCGGATTGTGATTTCCTGCTTTGCAGGTATCGCTGTGAAAGAGCTGTCTCTTTCGTTGAAGGTATTAAGGAGCTGTGGATTTTTAAATTCAGAAATATATTTGGAAATAGGGTCATCCAACTTGAATTTTCCCTCTTCCCATAGCATCATAACCGCAGTGGAAGTGATTGCTTTTGATTGGGAAGCAATGCGGAAAATGTCGTCTTTTTTAAGCTCTGTGTTTTTATCATTGTCAGCCATTCCAAACGCTTTATAATATACGATTTTGTCATTTCTCACTATAAGTGCCACGACACCTGGTATCTGTTGCGTTTTAACTCTGACATGCCGGCCTCCGAAGGCTTAGCCTCAAAAAGAGGATTAGTTTTTTGAGTGGAGGTGGTTTGAGGATAAACTGAAATGAAAAAGAATAATAAAATCCCTGATAGTATTGTTTTCATAAGTGTAATAGTGTTTTTTAGTTCAAATATAATACTTATTAATTTGGGTGATTTGAATAAAATTGACTCTTTTGGAGTTTTAATTGAAAACAGGCTTGATAACTGGAAGAAATTCCTGTAAAATATTATCAGGTTTCACGAAATTATACTTATAATAAAAATTATTATCAGTAAGTTCTCATAAAAAATTTCTATATTTGATTTAGAGTTTATATTCCATCTGAAGTCATATATGGGATATTCCTCAAAGAAACCGATCAGTTTAAATCTAATAAGTTTTATCTATTATGAAAAAGTATTCTCTTTTTATTCTCATGCTTGCAACTGCATGCAGCAGCAACCAAAATCAGTCTAAAACCGAAAGCCTACTTAACGGTCAGGATTTGAGTGGATGGCATATGGATGTTCCGGCAATGGATTCTAATCCGGATACACTTAAGCCGTTCATCGTCCGCGATGGAATGATTGTCAGCCTTGGAGATCCACGCGGACATCTGATTTCAGATTCCGTTTTTAGCAACTACCGGTTAGAGGTCGAATATCGTTTTCCCGGTGCGCCTGGCAACTGCGGTGTGCTCGTCTATGCAAGCACTCCCAGAGCTCTTGTCAACATGTTTCCTCAATCACTTGAAGTCCAGATGCTACATGAGAATGCAGGTGACTTTTGGTGTATTGTTGAGGATATCACCGTTCCTGACATGGAAGCACGTCGCGGACCAAAAGAAAATTGGGGGGGGACAGCAGGTAAGGCAAGGCACATAAAAAATCTTACAGATGGGTCTGAAAAACCGCTTGGCGAATGGAATACCATGATTATCGAATGTCTGGGAAGAGAATTGAAAGTATGGGTAAATGGAGATTTGGTAAACTACGGTTACGACTGTACCGCTGATAAAGGCCAAATTGCCCTGCAGGCAGAAGGTTCGGAAGTAGAGTTCAGGAAGATTGAACTTACACCGATTGATAAACTTACAAAAACCGAATAGCTGTACAATTTTATTGTATACTGGATTTATAAATTCAGCATTATCCTGTTTGTTATAGAATCCTGGTTTTCATGATGATAAATATAAGTTGGCAGCTTTGTTTCCATCATTAGGACTTTAGCTTTTTGTATGCGTTCAAAGAAATCTGCATCTGTTCCGATAGGTTTTTCACTAAAACCATTTAATGAAATTAAAGTATGTCTTTCGATAAAGAAAGTTCCGCCTATCACACAATCCTTGAGATGTATTTTTTTTGAATGATCGAACCTGTCCGGCACATACTGGTTCCCCAGGATTTTTGTCCCCCCATACAAAAATTTTATTGTAGGATTTTCGAGTAAAATGCGTTTTCTGGACATAAGATGGTTAGGGTTATATTCGTCATCAGAATCCAGGAAGGAGACGAATTTACCATTTGCGGCGTAAATTCCCTCATTTTTTGCTCGTACTTCACCACCATGTTTTATTCTTATATATCTAATTTTATTATATGCCTTAATAAATGGTGGAATTTCAGTAGAAGTGTTGTCCGTACTCCCATCATCTACGATGATTGCTTCCCAATCCTCTTCGGTTTGGGAAATCAGCGAGTTTAATGCCCGTTGCACCAGTTGTGCACGATTATAGCTTGAAATTACGATAGAAAAAAAAGGGTGAGGCACATTTGTTACAATATTATTGATAAACATGATAAACCTGGTTTTTTATTTATATCGAAGATAATTTATTTTAATTCTTTTTAGGATTTTATCCCGGCATATAGGATCCGGGTACTGTGCGAAAACTGATGGCCAAGCGGTTCCATCCGTTAATAGCAATGATGGCCATAGTTAATGCGACCCTTTCTTTTTCACTAAAATGTTTACTCAAAGTTTCATACAAAGAGTCTGAAACATCATTTTCGGAGATTAATGTCAATGACTCTGCCCAGGCAAGGGCTGCGCGTTCCCGTTCAGTATAAAAAGGTGTTTCCCGCCAGGCATTTAATGCATACAAACGTTGTTCGGTTTCTCCTGCTTTTCGGGCATCCTTTGTGTGCATATCAATACAATAGGCGCATCCATTTATTTGTGATGCTCTTGTTTTTACCAGCTCGTAAAGCGGGCGCTCAAGCCCCGAGGCATAAACATATTTTTCCAGCTTAAGCATTGCTTCCAATGCATCAGGGTCTACCTCAGAATAATTTAATCTTGGATTCATCGGTATTAATTTAGAAATTTATAAGCTTATTTTTTTGATTTTATCCATTACTTTTTCTACCATGGCATCGCAGTATATCAGGTTAAATTCAAAAATATCTTCAACTGAATAGGACTTTATCATTTTGCTTTTCAATGAAGCCTTAGCACGGTTTAACCTTACTTTTACGTTTGACTCACTAATGTTTAACGTATCTGCAGTTTCTTTTACGCTTAGACCATTTACTTCTCTCAAGGTAAAAACCATTCTATAATCCATTGGTATTTTTAATAATGCATCTTCTATTATAGAATTTAACTCACTATTCATAACCGTTGTGTTGGTGTCTGATTCTTGGTCCTTTGAAAAAACAGGTATTGATTTCTCAGTTATTTCAGTTGTGTTTATATTTTTGAAACTCCATTTTTCCCGCTTTCTGAAACAATTATTGAGCATTATCTTAACAAGCCAGGTTTTGAAAGTTGAGCGACCTTCAAAACCTGATAAGTTGGTGTATGCGTCAATATAGGTGTCTTGCATCAGGTCTTGTGTATCCTCATGGGTGTAATTCTGAGATCTCCCTATTTTATATAAGTATGGATTATACCTTCGAATTATTAATTCGTATAATACCGTTTCACCCTCTAAAACTTTTTTTATAATGTCGACATCAGAATACTTGACAGATTCCTTCATGTTTTTCTTTTTTATCGGCACAAGCCTAAGAAACTTAGATTCACTTAATTATCAGCTTCCCTTTCATAACCAGATGTAAGCTGCAATAATATGAATCACTCTTAGTAATTACTTTTTCCCAGGTATCATCATTGCTCAAAACAGGAGACGCCCATGCTTTATTTTCTTCTGTAACATCATGTGGTACGATATCCTTGTTTATCCAGATTACGGTGTCTCCTCTATTTACAGTGAGCTCAGTGGGTTGGAATTTCATGTCTTTAATTTCAACAATATGACTTTTCGGTTTATTAGCAGGTTGACCGTTGAAGCTATAGAGCAAAAACAACAGTGACAGTAAAAAGAATACTTTATTACGAGCTTTCATGTTTTTAATTTAATTCTTTCTGAAGCATTTCCGCATGTTCAAGATGTGTTTCCAGTGCAGGCATAATTTTTTGAAATAAATCTTTCACCTCTGCATTTTGAGTTTGTGGTATTAATACCGTTTTAACTGCTTCAATAACTGCTTTATGATAGGCTACTTCGTTATCTACATAAGCCTTATCAAACTCTTTACCTGATTTCGAGTTGAGCATTTCCATGGTTTTTTTTGCATTTGACAGGTATTCCTGACTTACGGCATTGTCTTTTGGCGTTACATTCAATTTTGTAACTAATGCAACTGCCTGATTAATTACGGCCGTGTGATCTGTAATCATGGTATTGGCAAATTGCAATACTTTTGGATCATGAGATTTTTCTTTCGCAATCTTTGCGAAATCGATGTCAATTTGATTAGCTACTACAGCAATAGAAGCTATCTCGGGATCAGTAAGCGTTGAGGTTTCCTGCCCATAAACGGGTGATAACAATGTAGCAGAGGCTAAAAACATACTCGTGACTAATGCTACTTTACTAAGATTTTTCATTTTACTTAAGTTTTAAATTTAACCATAATATTACTTATGTTTAAATAGAGTAGGGCAGAGGTGAAAAAGTTACAGTTTGTTTTTCATTTTTCCAAAAGATATTGGATTTGTAAGTTTATAATCTTTGTATTTTGAATCCGCTGTTAAAAATTCATGCAGGAGGATTCTCCATTAATGGTCGCAACGTAATTTCATCCACTAAAAAATTATCAGGTGTTTCTAAAACATGGATAATCATGGCTGCAATATCAGGCGGCTGCAACATATTGCTATGTCCATAAATACCGGAATCATCAAAAAAGTGCGTATCAATGCTTCCGGGGTTTACACAACTTACCTTAATATTGTGCCTGCTAAGGTCTTTATAAAGCGCTTCGCTAAATCCCTGAATGCCGTATTTGGTTGCAGAATAAGCAGATGTTTCAGGTCTTGCAAATTTTCCCAGGATGGACCCAAGATTGATAATATGACAAGTGTTCTTGTTTTTCTTCATCAGTGGCACGATTGCTGAAGTCAGGTAAAATACGGCATTTAAATTCGTGTTAATCATTGCATGCCATTGTTCGATAGGAAGTTCATCTGTTTTGTTAAAATATCCCACTCCGGCATTATTGATCAATATATCTGGAACACTAGAATCTGAAAAAGTGTTTTTCACCCATGCGAATAGGGCTTTTTGGTCGGTAACGTCCAGACAAACGGGAATAAATGAGTCTCCCGACTTGCTTCGTATGGCATTGAGCTTTTCAATATTGCGGGAAAGTCCGTAAACAATTGAGCCTTTTGCAACCAGGGCTTCTGAGAGGGCAGCTCCTAGTCCCCTGCTGGCACCTGTTACTATTGCTTTTTTCTTATTTAGTTCCACTTTTTAAATGTTTAATATATTTCAGATACTATTCATTATTTAAGTTCTTATGAGTGTAAATGAGTTGTGAAATTATTTGATAAACAACGGATTTAGTGTTTTTTACGAACCTTCATGAAAATGTTCTCAACAATTTCTGCGATTTTGTCAATCGTTTCGATATCAGTCAGTCCGTGGCGTTTTTTAAGCCAATCCATGTCGTTACATGTAATATAGACATGACTTTTTTGATCTTCCCATACCAAAACTTTCATCGGTAGGTCAATAGCTGATATCTGTTGATTCTGCATAAGTAAAGTGCCAATCTCAGGGTTCCCGAAGAGGAGAAGTGAAGTGGGCCGTAGTTCCAGTCCTTTTTTTAGAGCCTCTTTATCGTGATCAATCCGGGCAAAAATGTGCCAGTATTTCTTTTCTATTATTTCAGTTATGCGGATCAATGTTTCAGTAAAAGAAAAATCACTTTCCGTTGTTTTTAACCCGTTCATAATATCCTTTTTATATATTTTCACTCCTCCATTTCGTCTATAGAAATAACAGAATGGGCATAAGCTCCTCCGGCGCGCATTTCGGCAGCCACCCAAATCGCTTCCATGATCTCCTCCTTGCTGGCTCCTTTTCGCATTGCGTGCCTGGTATGTGACTTTATGCAATATGGACATTGTGTAACATGTGCTACGGCAACAGCAATTAGTTGTTTAGTCTTTTCCGGTAAAGCCCCTTCTTTAAAAACGGTTTTGCTGAAATTGTTCCATGACTCCATAATTTCTGGAGCTAGAGACGTTCGTTTATCAGCAAGTTCTTTGGTTGTTTTTGGAAATAAGCATTCACTTTTCATGATGAATTATTTTGAAGTTAAATATATATTTATTGCGAATTCTTAAATATTCAGCATGACTCCATTCATAGTAAATCTGTTTTGTTTGATCATGCTGTTTCTTAACAACTTAACGCTCCGATACCTTTAAAGTTCGATGGAAATGCATATAAAAAGACAAATACATCTTATTATATAAAATAGGGAAATCTGTAATTGAAAATGGGAGAAGCAGTAATTTACATAGGTTTATATCCATCGATCAGGTTTGCCTAGGTAAACGGCAATCATGTAATTCATTTTTGCTTTAAGTCAGGGCAAGATGCAGACGGACTATGTCCTCCGCCTTACCAACTGGTACCCAGATCTGAAAAAATATGCAAAAGGATAGACAAGCATGTGCATAAGCTTTGTATAGGGGAAAATCATAAAGAGCAGGAGGCCGGTAACGATGTGTATTTTAAACTGGATCGCATGGTCCGCCAGTAATTTACCTGCATCAGGTTGGAAAGTAATGACTGCCTGAGCCCATCTTCCCAGTTCAGCATATTGTTCGATAGAAGTAGCTGCGGTTTTACCAATTGCACTCAGGCCGAGGACTGCCTCTACCAGCAACAGGAAAAGAATAAAATGATCATGAAAATTGCTATTATAGCTTATACGAGGTGAGAAAAAACGCCTGGTCACAAGGATGGTCATTCCTACAATGGCCATGGTTCCAAATGTGGAACCCAAAATCAGCGCGATTACTCTTTTGGTTTCGGTGGTCATTACCAGGTGATAGAGCTCTTCGGGAAGAAATAAGGTTAAATGCCCGAAAAAGACCATTATGATACCCACATGAAACAAATTGCTGCCAAGCTTAATCCTTCTATCGGCTAATAGTTGAGTTGATTGCGCCTGAATGGTCTTATTGGCCATAATGAGGCGAGTGATGAGCCCAAACCAAAATACCGCGAAGGTGATATGTGGCAGATAGGTAAACAGGAGGTTGTTATAGAAATGGTCCATGTTTATTTGTGTTGAGGTTAATGTAAACTTACGCTAAAATTAAAAAGTCTAAAAACTCTGATTTTGACACAATGAAATCTTATTTATTATATAGGAATCCAATCTGCCTGGTCATTCTGAGCTACTCATTTTTTTATTAAATACTATCTGCAATCCTTACATCCCCCATCTCCTCCAAAACTTACCGGTTCTTCTTCATATTCTCTGTCTAAATCTTGTTTCTTTTCATTCTTAATCATATTCTGAGTTATTTTTTCATCAGGTTTCTTTTTAGAAAGAGAAATAATAGCTTGAAATAGAGATGAGTAAGGATTATCTTTCTCACTTAAGGCAATCCTTATCCGTTCCATAATGTTAACCGTTTCAGCTAATAGCTCTGCAGATTTAGGAGGGGTAAGCGTGGAAAGAAACTCCAGAAAAGCCGGAATATAGTCAGGCAGCTCCTTACTTGCCAGTTTCATTCCGTTTTCACTATAGAATCCCATCAAATCTACCATTGCTTGCCCACGGTCCTTTGAGTCTCCCTTTACATGTTCGAAGAGATGAAGTGAAAC
>CAJDXG010000001.1_pt1 | contig 25411 bp, 9 predicted proteins | sample 7391801 | NCBI WGS metagenome assembly CAJDXG01 (sample SAMEA7055713, study PRJEB34461) | soil metagenome | biome: terrestrial ecosystem; feature: Peninsula; material: soil | place: Antarctica | collected 2016 | reverse complement strand
GGATCATATCTTTGGGTTGAATTGTTCCATTGTGCATTGTCCGGTTCATCATCCTGCATCCATGCATAAATTGCCGGTTCGTTCAGGTTTTTTAATCCAAATTCGTCTTGATCGCAAATGACTTTCATCCCGTTTTTCTTGAAAATGTCCAGCTTCCCCTGAGTAAGCCCATCCCAAACCCCAACGAATGTATTAATCCCCGCTTTTTTATATGTTTCTGCGGTGGACGGAGTTTGGAGCCAGACTCCAATAGGGAAAAAATCGGGATCAGAATTTTCCGGAGAGGTGTTTTGCGCAGAGGAACACGTCGCATACAAAATACAAATGAGTATCATCAGCTTGTTTTGCATTTTTTTTCTTTTTGATTATGAATAAGTTCCAAACTTAAGTTTTATTTTTTCTAAATTCAAGTAATCGATGCATCAATGTAGAGTACAGTTTTCAAAAGTTAACTATTGAAAAGAAAAAATTATATTCCATATTGCACTTCGATATTTCAAATAATTCTAACAAAAAAATATACTGCTGAGCAAAAGTGTAATAAAAAAGAAATTTGTCTGCACTTAAAGTTTGGAAATTCACGGGATAGAACTAAATTTAGATATTATCAAATGGAAACAGCGATTTCGTCGTTTCAATAAAGGATGCCAATAGACACTATTGCTAATGAAACAGTTCCTTAGGTGCAATGGAAGTGGACATTTTCATTTCAGAAATAGTGCAAAGACGGAAGTTGAGAAATGGTTTTACGAACAATACAATTTAAATATAAATATATGTTCGATCTGTCGAGCATCCATCTCGATGGTAAATATACATTATGCGAAGATGCGATGAGTCCGTGGCTTAATGAGGTAGAGAAAAAGCAATAGGCTCATTTTTACCAATAGCCAAGACATTCGTTTAACTTGTTATCTTGCAATGATCCAATCGAGAGGAACCAAAACGACGTTTTTGAACTTCCTCAATCAGCACAACTACTGCTTTCTAACTCAGAATCCAACGGTATTCGAACTGATGGTTCTTTCCTAAATGTGGATTCAGGAATTGGCACAGAGGATTTCCGTCGCTCTTGTTCTAAAAAAGCGATTCTTGGAAACATCAACAAAAACAAAAGAAATGGTGCGGTTAATGAATATCTTTTCGATGATTTAATTGTACAAACGTAGATTTGTGGTTGAAAGAATCAATGTATTAATGAAGTCTGTGTATGCCATAAATATTTTTGAAAAGAAAGCTCTCGCGGAGGCGGTCAATTTGGGAGCGACGATTTCAGGGAGTTGCAACTATAACAAACAACCGTAAAGCAACTGATATTGAGCTTGTTGAGTTTTATAACAATAGGGACGGGCGCGAAAGGTTGTTCGATGAAACGAAAAATGATTTCCTACAACAGCCATAAAAAAATCAGAAATCAAAGTCAGTAAATTATGGTCTTAAGCATAATAGATCCAAAACAATTAAATGTTCAAAACCAATTATTTTAGTTGCGCATTTACGGTTATATTGAAATGGCAAACTGATTTTATATTATTGTTTGGGATTAGGAATCCATTTTCCTTCTCTTTCTTCCCATACAAATTTCATATCTCTCCCTGACATTCCCTGCACAGGTGCTGTTTTTCTGTATGCTCTCCACATTGCTGTCACAAATGGATCGAACGCTTCAGTTTCCTGGATTGGCCGAGAATGCTCACCTCTTGCTTCTTTATAAGGATCATCCTCCCGCATCCATCTGTCTATGTAATCAAAATAGGCATCATGCCTCCAAAGTTTAATTGCTTTCAGATATCTCGCCGCAAGGGTTGTTCCAATCCATGCTGATGAAGTGCAACATATACGGTAATCTTCTGATGTTTTATCCCAATTTTCCCATTTTTTAGGCGATTTTTCTTCGTAAGGATCTCTTCTTCCGTGATGTATAATCATCTGCCAGAGGGCGGTTTGCCCAAACCAACCTTTTCCGTAATAGGTCTGGGTGTCCTCCTGGAAAATTGCAGTTGGGGGTAGGTTTGTTAATTCCGGTTTATCAAGCATTATGCTCGCAAAAAGAATAGGCCATTTCCTTCCGCTGGAATGGCCGCCGCCCTCATTCCAGTAGCCTCCGTTTATTGCAAGTCCGTATAAATCAATTCCACGCTGTATAAGCCCAATTGTTAGTTTTTCTTTCTTCTCTTTTGGAACGTCCAGCATAAGCATTAGACTGGCCATTGAAACAATGCGTGCATGCTCTCGTCCGTAATTCGGACCGTTTTCGTATGGGACAAGCTCCTGTTGTTCCCAGCTCATCAAATGATCAATCCATGGCCGTTGGAAATACCGTTCAAATTCGTCCCATGAAGGAACATTGCCCACTGGTTCCAATTTGGGCAATACGTCCCATTCAATTTCATTTTTTCTGAAAATTGGTTTATCGATGCCTGCATAAGGAGGACGGAATGCGTCATTCGGAGGAATCTCCGCAAGACAAGTTAATACTGCAATTGTTTTTAAGGTAACGCGGCTCTTCTTTTCCGATTCCATCATAATACTCTTGCAAAAATTTTCCACAGGTAGAGAAGGATTGCTGATTGAGGAAAGCAGTGTGTGATTGGGAATTAATTCAACTGGAAACACTACACTGTCATCTTTTTTGTATGAGTGATTCCTCGAATCGTAACCCTCGGTATAACCAACTTTCACCACTATCATCGAACCGTTTCTCATGCTGGTATCGATTTTCATGCTGGTATCGCCCCAATGATTAATCTGGATTTTTGTAAAATCATTCTTCACAGGCCCTGGAGCCGGTGTTACCTCAACGATTTTTACCGGCCCAATCACCCACCAGTCGCCGGTAATAAATTGTCCCGTTGTTGTAGGTTCTTCAAATGTCCAGGTGATACCGTATTGGCTGATTTCTTGGCGCTTTTTAATCTCTGATTGTTGGGCACTGATTACCTGAATGTTCGTTGGTCCGAAAACCAACCAAAAGATTAACAGGGTTTGTAATTTATAATAGCTATTATTCATAAATAATGCTTTTGGCTCTATAAGATGGATCATTCACAATTCTGGAAAGTTGGCTTAGGAAACAAAATTACTGAAATTCATGAAAAGTATTCGTATTACGTTTTAAATATTTTGGTAAACAGTGATAATGCATAATGCTGACGCAATTATTCGAAATTTCGAATAATTGATTACTTGAAAATCCGGGCGAAACCAATTCTACCATTTGCGGTTAACCCTTCTTTAAGGTTTTTCGTTGTCTCAAAAGTTTGGTTCTTAAACCTTGATTTTATGTGTTTTTATATTTTTTCACAGGGGTTCAGTTCAGGCCAATAAGGAGGGATATTGAGTAAAAAAATATTATCCGGCACATCCATGTTTTTGGTTGAATCAAATCCAGCATTATCGATAACTACGATTTTGTATTCTGTCTGGCGATGTTTGGAAAAGGCTTGTAGGTATGTTTCCAATATTTTGGTGTCGGTTTGGTTGATTTCTCACACGAACGAATCTCCATTTCCATGGGAATAACTACCGTACAAATAGATGTTTTTAAAAGCATGTAGATATTTGGCTATTGGCTTTACCCCTCGGGCGGTAAGGCATTTGCCTATATGCGTCATTAAGTCAAAACGGCTTTCTTCCTGAAAGTACAAGTTTATTCCGGGATACTTAATCTTATTCAGGCTAATTCTAAGTTTTTTAAATGTGTTTGGCAGTTTTAAAAAAGGCTTCAATAGCCTGAACATCTATTTCGCAATGAGATTTTCTTGGACTCTTTAACTTTTGTTTTAAAGTGTGTTGTTAAATATTTTTTTAGCCAATGGTATTTTATTCGGAAATTGAAGGTATTTTCTACTCATTGTTGCGCTTCTCAATAGCCTAAAAACGGAGAATTTGAGCTATTGACTCTAGCTTCCAGTGTTTCATGGATTTTCGGAGCTATGATTTTAAATGACCTGATTTGTAGTCCATTAGAAATGTACGAAGCCATTGCGCCAGTTCTGTATTGTCTCAACCAGCGTTCCTGGGTACGGATATGAACACCAAGATGACTGGCCAATTCCTGTCGGGTTTTAAATTTAGAAGTCTTTAAATGAATTAAACAATCAACCCGTTTTTGTTTTGATAACGCTGGTTGTTTTGATATTAACTTTTCAATTACGCGAGACTTTCGTGTGAGTCAAAATGCACTCGATTTTTCATGCCTAAGGATACTAATTATATGCGGCACATCTGAGCTAAATTGGTATAACATATTTATGTCTTTTTTTGAATGAACTTTCATCCATGCTCAAATGCCCAAAACAGGGGTCTAAAAGGCGGTTCTGGAATCCTCGCTTAACGGCATTGTGTATAATCCTGTTCACTACATTGAAACCGACCTGCAACAATTCGACGGTTTTTGTCTGGTTTTTGGTCACTTTAAGTATTTGAATGGGCAAGCGTTCAAATAAATTGGTGAACCGCTCATATCCTCTGACGCTGGAGTCTTTATGGTTTTTATTTTACCTTTTTTATCCTTCCCCTTGTTATGCAACTGTTGATATAGGTCTTTAGTCGCATAGTGTCCAGATGCCGCCACCTTTGCAATGAGGCACTATCATAAATAAGGCATTGAAACAAACTTTTTGGATCCTCCGTGTATTTCCTGATGGTATTCAACAAATAAATTTATCTCTTCAGTAACTGAATTCACATAAAACCCTTCCAACTTTTCAGTCATCTCCAAAATCCAATAGTAAATCAAAAAACTGTTTCAAAAACATATTCTATATTTTTATCATAAAAATAAGAATTCCATTAAATTTGTGGTAGAATCAACACTTTTATGATTCGTAAACATAAAAATAACAGCTCTGGGAAGCTGTAGTTAACTGGCTTCATTGAAAACAGGTTTACTAAGAAGTTACGAATCAACAACAAAATTTAATATTAATTGTAATATTGTAGCTATAACTAAAAAATTAAATTCAGTGATTATGAAAAAAGTATTGTTTTTATTGAAATGCCTTTTCCTTATTCATTTCATCACCGCTCCTTATTCACATGCACAGGTGACTGGACAAGCACAGGTGACTGGTGAAAAATTTTATAATGAAGTTTTTTATGAAGGTTTCGATGGGCCTATTGATAATAAGATCTGGCATATATTAGGTGGAAATGAACATGGCGGGAAGCTGTCCACTGACAGATGTTATGTCGAGAATGGCCTTCTGAACATGATTTTTATAAATGATCCCAAGGAAGGTTTTCTGAGTTCTGCTATCCAAACTCAGGATGAATTCTTGTACGGAAGGTGGGAAGCCAGTCTTAAACCAACGGATGTTCCCGGTGTTCTTAATTCCTTTTATACCATAGATTGGAACAATACAGCAGACAAGACATCAGAAAGCAATGGCACCAAACAAGAGATTGACATTGAATTCCTTACTAAATCTTTTAAGGATAACATTGGAGAGGTGCACCTGGCTCTTCACGAAAGCGGCCACAAATCTTTTAATACAAATCCGGATCTCAAGTTAGATTTTAACCCTTCCACAGATTTTCATGTCTATGGTTTTGAAATCACTCCTGAATATATCGAGTGGTTTGTTGATGATACAGTAATTCACAGGTATACCTATGAAGGCAACTCGATCGCGCTTAATGCGCCTTATCAACTTAAACTTAATTTCTGGTCGTCTGAAAAATGGGTTGGAGGGCCTCCTGAAGAGAATGTAAAATGTATTTACCAGATTGATTGGATTAAGTTTACACCTCTTCATCTATTATCTAAAGATTAATTTGGAGGGATGATTGAAAAATAATAGCTCAGTAAATTTTTCCTTTAGCTGTCCTAAACGTTTTCAAATATAAATTAACTGTTCCATTTATAAGTGATTTAGACAGTTTTTGGTATTTTTAGAAATCACCCCGTCCATCAAATAAATTACCTTGTACTTAAGGCAAATGTGACAGGCTCTGGTTAATGTTTTGGTGGATATGTTTTTTAACTGAAAAAAATGTAAAAGCTAGTAAGATATCCTCCAAATAAACGAAACTGAAAGACGGGGTTGGTAAACCTTACATCTTCGAGAAACGGACATACCAACCAACCTCCTCCAACTGACAATTGTATAGGAAGAGAACTATAAGTTATTCTGACATCATCAAAGATTAGACATCCGTCTTTGGAGGTAGTTTATTATTCGAAGTAATTGATAAACCAATTGTTTTCATCGAGCAAGAGATTATAAATTTCTTCCTTTTTCCCTTCTGGAAATTTTTGAGAAACTTTTGTTGCTAAAAATGAAGGATCATTTCTACGCTTAGCTGCACGAATTAAGTCATAAAACCGTTCACCTTCAAATGCAAGTTCCCGAGCCTGCTCGTCTAGTATCCATTGATCGAGAACCAATTGTTTTCCATAAAAGCTAGTGGTTAAATCTCGATAACCAAGGACATCATTTGTAAAGGGATGGTGATTATAAATAATATTACCAATCCTCTTACCATCTATCAGTCCGCCAAATCCAACCCTTTCTCTAACTCCCATTTGCACCCGACCGGAACCGCCCGGATAATTGGAACCATCATTTAATAATCCCACTGCAACCGGGGTAGATTCCCTAACAATACTACCTTGTAACGTAGCCAAATAGGTATAAATTTCAGCCATCCATAAGTGAACTGCAGCGGCCCGGTAAAAAATAAAATTTGCATCCTGGTCAAAGGCATTTTTATTCCAGGAGTATTTCCACACAACAGTATCCACATTTTGAACTAATAATAATGATGTACGGTAATCGTTCTCAGATTTAAGCAAAAGCATTTCGCGGACAATCTTTTCATCCAAAGGTACACCATTGCGCAAATAGGCATAAGAAACACCATATCCACGCCAGAAGTCCCCAGGAGTACCTCTTTGTCCGATAACAATATTATCCGGATCAGGCGGAAGAAGCGGATTACCAACTTTATAAGAATAATTATCCCAAGTGGTTTCCCAATTCAGAATGGCCTGTCTGGTAGGTTTCATCATATATTTGTGCGGCGACCGAGGTTCGAACATTGATTGAAAATCATTTTGCTGTTGCATGCCCTTACTAAAGTTCGATGAAAGTATATGCTCCTTATAATCAATATTACTAAATATATCTCTCCAATTGCGACCACTAAAAGTTACATCTAGCTGATAACGGTAATCTTCTGTGCTATTGTATATCACTTTTGCGAAATGATAAGCTGCCTTTACCTTGTCACCGCCAGTTAGGTACATTATCCCCATCAATGTATTCATTGCCCAGGGATTCCAAACAGTAACCTCCCATGAATTATCATTATTATTTATTGAATGATTTACACCAACGGCTTTAACCCTATTTTCTAATTCATGTGTAAAATAATCAATGACAAGCTTTTGATCAAAGTACTGCTTTTCAAGAGTAATCGGTGTATTATAAATCGTATCATTATAATAACCATTTCTTGCAAAAGTGATGTCAAGACTGTCAACATAAGTACCGGCTGAATTCAAGAATTTTTCCACTTCATCAATAGTTGTAAGTGATTCAGGAATAAATGGAACCTTTCCATAAATGCGAACAGCATTAAAATAAGCCCAGGCACGCATACATAAAACTTCACCATACAAACGGTCATAATTTGTTATCTGGCTCTGAGGATCAAGCACTTGAGCTTGATTCTTTTCCAAAATTCTTATGAAGTTATTGCATGCCGAAATTAACTTGAAAAATTTTCTGGGTGAGGCATATTTATTGCCTTTTGAAACATTGAAATTATAAATCTCCAATAATTCAGCATCTGCAAATTCAGTAACCTGAAGTAAGTCTGCTCGAAGCTCTCCTAATATAACTAATTGTTCCACCAAATCCGCTTGTAAAGCATATAAACCCATTTCCACAGCTCGATATTCGTACCAATCTTTAAATAATTTATTTTCCGTAATATAAATATCCTGAATCGGATTTAAAAAGTCTTTACATCCGGAAAATAAAATTATCATTAAAAATAGAACTAAATAATTAAATGCTTTTTTCATTATTTCAAAATAAATTTCATTATAAACCTAACTTAATTCCAACAATAAACTGCCGGGGTTGAGGTGCCAATCCATAATCAATACCCTGCATTATATGATTATGCGAATGTCCAAATTCAGGATCATATCCTAGGTATTTTGAAAAAGTAAAAATATTATTAGCCGAAATGTAAAACTGTGCATTTCTAAAGTATAAAAATTCATCAGGAATGGTGTAACTTAATGTAATATTCTTTAATCGAACATAAGATCCATCTTCTATCCATCGCGTTGAAAATGAGGAGTTTCCAATTAAATCACCATACACAGCCCTTGGCACATCCGTAATTTGGCCTTCATGTTGCCATCTGTCAAGAACTTTTGTGCTTTGATTATCAAGATCAATCATGTTTTCGTTTTGATATCTAACATAATTGAACAGTTCATTTCCTTTAACATATTGAACAAATGCACTTAGCCCCCATCTCTTATATTTAAACGTATTGTTGAAACCACCATAACTTTCGGGCATTGATGAACCAATTGCTGTTTTATCGAAATTATTAATGACTCCATCAGGCACACCATTAGGGCCCGATATATCCTGATAGATTGCATCACCGGCTTGAAACGGCACCATCCTCTCATTCAACAAGCTTCGCTCCATTGCTTCTTCCGAAGTAGCATAAACTCCTTCATAAATAAGTCCATAATAGCTGTTTGCGTTTTTGCCTACCTGATTTACGATTTGAGCACCTAGAATATCAGTAACAATTTTCTCTCCTTTAATTTCTAAAATTTTATTCCTATTTAATGAGTGATTTACTTGAATATCCCATTTAAAATGAGGTCTGTCAACCAACCTGAAGAACAGATCTAATTCCAATCCGGTATTTTGCATCTTCCCATTGTTCTCTGGTCTGGAATCATAGCCATAATAAGCCTTCAATGGAGCATAAATTAATAAATTATCAGTTTGTGATTTATAAACATCGATATTCATACTGATTCTATTTCCAAACAACGAAACATCAACTCCACCATTAAGCTGAGAAACCATTTCGTAGCTAAGCTTGTCATTGGGTATTAAAGCAGGATACAATCCACTGGTTTCCCTGAATTTCACTGTTCTATAATAATTTGATGCTGAAGATTCTCCGATATCATCATTCCCTGTTCGCCCGTAGGATACTCTAATTTTAAATTCTTCTAAAAAGGACAAGTCTTCAAGAAATGACTCACTTGAAATTCTCCATGCGGAACCAAGAGAATAAAATATTCCATATGGAACACTACCAAGCATTATTGTACTAACAGCATTTTTGCCAATCCTTGAAGATCCATCAATTGAAATAGAGCCCATTGCCAAATATTTGTCCTTATAACTATAATTAAGTGTTTCATAAAAGGATACCCAATTCCATGCACGATTGGCTCCACCAATATTCCATAGGCCAGGTGTACCATCCTCCAACATCCTGTATTGATCACTTTCGTGAGAATTTCTGGTTAATGCCCAATCTAATTCAAATTTATTATTGAGGGTATTTACACCAGTGACAGAGCTGAAAGAGTGATTATTTCCAAAACTCTTATTGTAGGATAAGTAATTATTGAAATAGAGTGATGTTAATGTATTAACAGTAACTTTTGAAATATTAATTGCTTCACCATCATCATACATTTCCATCCCGATATTAGGCATAAAAATATCCTCTTTTAGTGTATTGTAGTTCAATCCAAAATTGGTATGGAAATTAAAGTTTTTATTAATCTCTATAATAAATCCTAAAGTAGAGGTAAAGTTAGAATTATTATTTTTTGCTTCGTAGTTATCTATAACTGCTTGTGGATTACTAACCCCAAGTTCATCTACTCCAGCTAAAATTGTAAGCTCCTGTCCTGCATTGTCATACTGAAATGGATGTAACATCGGAGATTTGGAAAGACTTGTAAGAATAGGATTGGTTTGAGACACTTTACCTGATTCTTTCAACCTTGATGTGCTATAATTCATGGATACTCCGGCATTCATTTTTAACCAGGTAAAAATATTTAATAAACTTACGAACCTTAAATTATAGCCATCATAACCGGAACTCGAAATTATTCCATCGCCATTAACATATCCAAAAGAAAGACCGTACCGGGCGATTTCGTCTCCCCCCTTGACCTTTATATTTACATTATTAAAAAAGGCATCTGAAAAAATAATATTCTGCCAATTTGTATTATGCTGATAATTAATAAATCCCTTATCATTTAGAGCGAGAAATAAATTTGGATATTTTTCTTTTATTCGTTCCTCTTGCTGCCCGCTTGAAAACAATAATTCACTAGCCAACGTTTTATGTTGTCTGGCATTCATTTGGGGGATTTGATTCCCAGGTGCCAAAGAATAACCAGAACGCAAATCTAATTCAATAACAGTTTGAGTAGCAGAAGGATCAAGCGTTTCAATAAAAACCATACCATTCGATGCTTTAGATCCATAGGCTGCGGCAAGACTGGCGTCTTTAAAAACGCTTACTTTTGAAATGTCCAGTGGATTAACAGCCAGCAATGAATTATAATCAAACCCTTCAAGATTTGAGCTAAATACTCCCACCATATCAATAATTGGAATCCCATCAACTATGTACAGCGGCCTATTATTTGCAACTAAAGAATTAACTCCCCTGAGCATGGTTACCGCACCACTACCTGGATCCCCCGATCTATTAACCACATGCATACCGGATATTCTTCCCTGCATAAACTGATCGATAGAAAGCGATGGAGTATGCATTATATTTTCAGCATCAAGTGTTGATAGCGCAGAAATAAAATCCTTTTTAATATTTTTTTGCGACAATATTGTAATTACATCATCACCTGCTTCAAGATCGTTTTCTGTTAAATAAATGGTTAGTTCAGTTCTATTGTTTAGAAAAACCCTTTTATTTTTATATTTAACAGAAGGTGCTACATTTAACCATACATCTCCTCGCAATGCTTTAACTTCAAATTCCCCTGAATCGTTTGTTACATCAGGCATCTCAAAGGAACCCTCGACGCCAACTGAAACGTCGGGAACAGGTATATTTATCCCATTCACCACTTTTCCCTTTATAGTAAGTGTATCTTGTCCAGACGCAGAAAAAATAGCCATGCCTATTAGAATTGCTGATAACCCTACAGCTTTCTTAAAATCCATTAAAAAGAATTTATAGCTCATTGTCGTTTTTATTTGCAACTGAGAGAAAATACTATACCAAAGTTTATGATTGAAAAGTATTTTCATAACTAATTTAATTATAAACCGGTTGAAATTCTATATAATCTAATAAAAGCCCATTATTGGGAACAAGACCCGGCCCCTTATACTCAAACCTTATATTCACTGCTTCATATGACGCCACATTATTAACATACATATCAAATTTATTATAACGTCCCCTGGGAAAGTATCTTGCACCTGTTACACTAAGCATTAATCCATTGGACCTCGCAAAATCATAATAATCGAAAGTCTTAACTAATTCATTGTTGACATAGATATCATAAATACCCCCATAATCCATGTGGGTACTAACAACCATAACGTATCTTCTTGGAAATAAATTCGGGCCTTTAAAGTCTACAGAATATCTTCCTTTATAACCTTTTGGAAAATTAACCCGAATTATAGAATCGTTGGAAGCATTGGTCACTAAAATTTGTTGTGGTTGAACTGATATTTCTGACCGAATTTTAACACTGTCACTCCAAGCATATCTGTTAATTCCAGTTTCTTTAAGCAGTCTTTCAGCCTCCATTCTTGATTTTCCGAGATATAAAGAATCTGGAATTGTAAAATCCAGGTAATTATAAGCATAACCATTGCTGAGAACTGTTTTTTCTGTAGGAGTATAATTAATAATAATGCTGTCCCCCAGTATATTCAGAAGTTTTGCGGTATCTATCTTTGATTTCCAAACAAATTCTTCGGGCTCAATTTTGTTTAGAAATATTCCCTGTTTAAATAAAAATGGCATTAAAACCTCATGCTGCCATTTAATCGGAATGTCGCGGTAATCATTAGCAGTACCGCCCAAATTAACTGCCATAACATTTAAAGCATCATTATAATCGTCAGCTTTGGGAAAAACGATGGTACCAAACATTTCTCTAAATTCTTGTTTTACAGGAAAATACTTCAACTCAAATACATTTACAATATCGGCAACTGTATCATATACCGTATTCCCTTGTTCATTAAATCCAATAGGCACGCTCAATTCTCTATCTAAAACAACAGAGTCTCGTGTATCTATATAATTACTTAAAACAATATTGGATTTTTTAAAATACTCATATAAATTTGGCAGCGGTTCCATTATTTCATCAATAATAAAATATTTACCATTGAGAAATAAGGGACTTTCAAAACTTATCTTAATACCATCAACGAGCGTTGTTTTACCATTTCGTTCAAATTGCAAATACTTCTTAGAAATTGTTTGAACGCTTCTTTTACCGTGAATGTTTCCTGATTGTATAAAATGCGACACAATATGATATCCCAAATAATTATCTGAAATATCATTTTGCGTAAGATAATCACCTAATATTTCATTCGACGGTATAAAAAAAGTGTACGGAATGTCCGATTGAAAGATTGTATCTATGGGGCTATTTTCCAGTAATTCAATGAATTTTGATATTCTTGAATCCTTTTTCATTTCACCCAAAATTTCCTTGTCTACTGTTTCAGGATAATCATCATAATAATTATCCCATCCTTTTTCACATCCAATAAATATGAATAGTATAAAGCCTAGCAATATTATATAAAATTTACAGCTCATATTTTCTTAAAATTAAATCGGTTCAAATCGAATGTAGTCCCACAAAAACCGTCCTGGAATAAGCGATTTTATTTCAATCTCATGCGATCGATAGCTGTTAAATACCACTGTACCAACTAAAACACGCTGAAAAGGGCTATTTGCGGTTCCACCACTTGTCAGATCCAAAAATCCTCCAACCTTATTCCCATCCACGAACACTTCCACAACAGCATTCTCACTGTTATATCTTTCCGCTCCTAAAAACATGTTATACTTGCCCTGTATAATTGGTGAAATTTGATATGAAATTTCAAAGTCGCCATCTACTTGTAAATAATCAGAGTTCCATGCCGAAGATTGCTCATCTCCTAAATTTACAAAATAAAGATCTGCTCCCGTCCAATCGATAGCAATCAGCTTCATTTCTTCCTCTATTAGGAATGAACCTTGCTTCAAACGAAACTGATTAAATAAGGGTTCTTCAAGAAACTGATAATTACCAATAGTCCTGCTTGGAGTCTGTTGTTTCATCAATTTATCGATTTTATGAATTACCCCGCTTTGGGTCGTAATATTACTTTCATCGTACAAAAAGCCAATATAATCAACAAACACCGAATCACCCTGAACAATGAGGGTGTCAAACATCTCTTTTCCCTTGTTTATCGCAAAATCAATACCTGTTCCATTTATTCCCAAGGGAATATCTGATAAGGTTGTATAATTTGTATTTACACCCTCGAAATCATCAATGAACAAGTTTCCATTAAGTATATGGTACCCAATAAAATTATACAACGGGTTTCGAGTGGATGTATAATCATTTTGTTCAGGGCTGATTTTTGCAATCAAATCATCGACCGAAGTAATATTAAATTTATTAAATACCATATTTGATTCAACCAGTAACGTAATTGGTCGAATGGTGTCGTTTGCTTTAATATTAATATCTAGTTTGGAATTAAAACCGGTTAAATCAACCGCTGCCTTGAAAATTGAATAATCAGGATTTAATTCAAGCCAATTATAACTGGTTATATTAACAGGTTCCAATGCAGTTTGAATTAGGTGAATAAAACCGTTTGATACTTCAATGTCGGGATAAATAACAGCAGCCTGATTATTGATTTTATAATATGAAGTGTCCTTCTCAACAATAAAACTAACTGTTAAAAAATCACCTGATAAAGTTGGTTCAGGAAATGCTCCAAAGGGAAAGTTGCCCGAATGAATTCCCATATTTACTACGTGAAACCTACTGAACTCAGCTGCAAATTCCGAATCATTCAATATTTCATTTAATGAAGAAAACTGGTTACTAGAAGCAAGAAATCTATCAATTGCAGCATTATTAGGTAGAAATAAGGTGTAATCCGTTCCATGCGGATTATATGCACTTAGTGTTTTATCAAGTCCGCCTTTTTCCAAAATACTCAAAAAGCTGGAAAATTGATCTTTGTTTTCCACAATATAATCATAGATGGTAAATTCTTCTATATCTTCAAATCCTGCAACCGAAATAGGTTTTTCACAAGAAAAACATATAATAACAACCCAAAATGATAATATATAATTAATTTTCTTCATTTCTAAAAATTATAAAAAGGGTTTTGAACCAAATTCTTATTTCGCTCAATCTCGTTTTGATAAATCGGAAAATACCAGCCCAACGGATTGTTCAATTTTGCTGAAAGTATTCTTTTTTGGGTTGAAGGAACATTGCTAACAATAACCTCTACCAACTTACCTTTTCTCTCATAATTATTCCGTCTTCCCATTCTCAAGAGGTCAAACCAACGCTTGCCCTCGAATGCAAGTTCCCGGGTTCTTTCTTCTAAAGTCGCATCTTCATAAGCAACAGGGCTATTTGCTATTGCTACCGGCTGTAAACCTGCTCTTTCTCTTATCTCATTTAAAATGTCTGCAGCCTGTTTGTAAGAACCTAATTGAGACAATGCTTCAGCTTTCATCAGCAAAACATCAGCAAGACGGTAAACTATCCAATTGGCACTATTCTGATCGGTACCCGACCTTAAAGACAGCCCGTCAGGAGCTCTTCCTACATATTTCCAAATGCTAAAATTGTCCTCTCCGTTTTTAACGATAGTTACATCCTCCCCTCTGACTAACTCGTTTGCTCCATATTCAAAAGCAAACAGTTCAATCGCTTTTTGACTGGGATCGTATTGAAAGGATGTCCTGATAGTCAATCCATATGTTCCATTGTTTTGATTCAAATTTCCGTCGAATTGAAATTCGAAAATACTTTCCAAAGAATTACCAGGGTAAAATATTTCAAACCACCGGCTGCCTGGCATCAAAACAATGTCTTCATTCTCTTGAATACGCTGAACATGCCCAACAACCGCCTGATAATCGTAACGCCACAAAGCAATGTCTGCCAATAAAGCATCAAATGCTGCTTTTGAAGCACGTCCCTTATTTTCTGCAATAGTGGAAAAACCTCCTGACGGAGCAAATGTACGATTGGCTTCCAGGTCAGCGTAAATTTGATCTAAAACATTTTCTTCAGATGATTTAGAAATATAAAACTCAGTATCATCAGTTTCAGTAGGTTCTAATACTAAAGGCACATCCTTGAATAACCTCACAAGGTAAAAATAGCTCAAACTTCTAATAAAATATGCTTCTGCCATTAAACTCTTCATTTGAAAATCGGTAAAGGTATTATCGATTCCCTGAACTAATGGTGCATTTTTTATGACTTCATTAGAATAATTGATTATAGTGTAAAAATCACTCCAATCAGAATAACTATTCTCTGGAAAGATATTACTTTCCATTAATAGTTCTTCAGTATTTGACTGGTTTACATCACCCTTCAGCATATCAGCCCTTACTTCACCATAGATGAACAACTTCCTGTCCATATTGGCAAAAGTTCTGTACGATGCCATGAGTACTGCTTCCACATCTTCCTTTTTTTTCCAAAATTCATCACGAATTAATCCACTAGGTGGAAGCAATTCTAACCAATCGTTACAGGAAAAAGATAAAAATATTAGTATAGTAAAAAACAAATATTTACTCTTATTGATCATGACATTTCTTTTAGATACCAATTGATAAACTTATCGTGTAAATTTTCGGGGGTGGAGTCCTTGCATTGTCCACTCCGATCCAAAAAGGATTAGATGCATTCTGTCCAACTTCCGGATCTTGTCCGGTATAATTGGTGAAGGTAAAGAGTTTTCGTGCACTTAAAGCAATATCTGCTTTTCGTACACCAAGTCTATTGCATAGACTTTGATTTAACCTGTAGGCAAGTTTTAGGTTATTCAACCTCAAATAATCTCCTTTCTCAACGTAACGGTCGGAACCTAAATTATTGGCCGGATGGTTCATGTATGCCCGCGGTAAAATTCCCTTAAAATCCTGTCCTTGAACACGCCAACGGCTTAACGTTGCCTTACTCTGATTGTTGCGGTTGTTCATGCCTTCCGTATTCAAAGCTATTCCGTTGATGATATCAAAGCCCAGACGGTAATGGAAAGAGACTGAAACATCCCAGTTTTTATATTTTAGAATAGATCCAAAACCACCAATTAAGATTGGGTTCGAATCTCCAATATAAACCACATCGTTCAAATCAATCTTCCCGTCATGGTTTATATCTTCATAAATGGGATCTCCTCCTTTAAACGTATAAGTATCAGTATAACGTAAAGGAATTGAAACACCTTTACTATCACGTAAAATATTTCCATCTGCATCCCTGGCCAACACATCCTTATCACTAGCCCATACTCCAAGATAACGAAAACCAAAAAAAGAGCCAATGGGTTCTCCTTCAACCACCCTCAAAGGATATTGTCCGTTGCCAATAGATGTGGACCGTTCTGGATTAAAATTATCAGGAAGTTTTGCGAATGAGTTAATATTTTGTGATGCATTAAAATTCACAGACCATAACCAATCTTTGCTCCTTATTATTTTGGCATCTGACATCAATTCCCAACCCTTGTTAGACATTTCTCCTCCATTAAAATAACTTAATCTGTCATAACCTGATGTTGATGGAATACTATAATTATCAAAGAGTATGTCCTTTGTATATTTCTCGTAAACATTAGTTTCAAAAAAGAGTCTATCATTAAACAAGTTCAATTGAACTCCTAAGTCAACAGAGGAAATCGTTTCCCATCGTAAGTTGTTTAATTGTATACTTGTAGGCGCTACACCCACATTACTCATATAATTACCACTAGATTGATAGCTTGCAAACCGAGCATATACATCACGGGGTTGTCTTCCTGAAACGCCCCAGCTTACCCGAACCATACTTTCTCCCAGCCAGGATAATGACTCTAAAAATGGCTCATTAGAAAACCTCCAACCGGCAAAAGCCCCGTTAAACAATCCCCAACGGTTATTAGGACCAAAAGATGAATGTCCATCAATGGTTAATACTCCTTGAATGAGGTATCTGTCTAATAATTTATAATTAAGATTATTTACGCTTCTTATCAATCTGTTTTCGTTTTTTCCGGACCACATAGCCCATATCCTCGGATCAGCTGAAGGGTCCTGAACGTCGGTACTTGGTGACATTGCACTCATCACTCCCAACCATTCACCTTTTGATTGCTCTGTGACCCAAGTAAGTGCCCCTGATAATTCATGATCTTTGCTCCTAAAGGGTGAACCAAACGCCAGTTGCGTCTCGGTTCTAATTTGCTCGCTCAAACCGTTAGATTCCGTAGCACTATTTACGTTTGGGTGCAACCAGTCTGTACCAATGGCATTATAGGGTAAAAAATTCTTGTCTTTACTTCCCTGAAACTGAAATGAAATGGTTTCCCGGAAAGTTAACCAATCGCTAAACTTGTATTGCAAGGTAAAAGTATTGTCCAATTCATTGGTATATGTGTCTCTGGTACCAAGGTCCGCAACGGCAACAGGATTAAAAAAACTAACCCCATCCCCCTGATAACTTGAGATAGGTGTAAAATATTCACCGGTAAAATTTCCTTTCTGGTCATATTCCCATATGCTCATATTTGGTGACTTAATATAAGCCATCTCGCGAACATTTCTGCCGTTTATCACATAATTGGCTTCCCGGGTGCTGGAAGTATAATTAAACTTGATTTGAAAAACCAGATTTCTCGACAGAAAATAGTCAAGGTTAACACGTGAAGAAAACCGCTTATACCCAGTATTGATTGTAGTTCCTCCTTCATCCAGATAACTAAAAGAAGTAAAATACCTGGTTTTTTCACCACCACCCGAAACGCTAAAATAATGATCTTGAGATATTCCGTTTTGAGTAATTTCCTTCAACCAGTCAGTGTTGGTAGAATAGTTGTAAAAATCAAAAAAATCTTTGTCATAGGCAATTTCAGAAGGGACATCAAACACCCCGCGGCTGTTATGCCATTCTTCAAGCTGAAGCATAATATATTCATCGCCATTAAGCATTGGAATAGCAGGTGGTTGAATGTTCAGATTATTTCGGTATTGATAATCGAATCTAACCTTTCCCATTCTTCCTTTATGTGTTTCAATTAGCAAAACACCATCAGCACCTTGCGATCCATACACAGAAGTAGATGCTGCATCTTTTAATACCTCGATAGACTTAATATCCTGTAAAGCTATATTAATAAGGTTACTAATGTCTTCTGTATCTGCTGAAGTTAAATCGAAACTGCTTGAAACCCGGAACTGCGGAATGCCATCAATTACAATCAAAGGTTGATTATTACCCATTGAACTTAAACCACGGATTACAAGTTGAGACCCGGAACCAGGATCTCCCGAAGCAGATATGATGTCCAATCCACTAATTTTTCCTTGCAGAGCGTCAGCAGCAGATAATACGCCGGCATCCTGCATGTCCATTAAGTCAATCTTAACACTTGAAGAAGCTTTATCCCTGTCTGCTAAATTTGTAAGATTATATGATGATCTTGCCTCCGCAGTTACAGTTACCTCTCCAATCGCCACATCCTCCGATTGCATTTCAACTCTGATTGATTTTCCCGGAGTTACATCAATTTGTTTCACCTTATAACCTATTACGCTTATTTTTACAATATTGGATGGATTCCTCATTTGTAAAACAAAATCACCGTCTACATTTGTTACTGTACCATTCACAACACGCTCTTCTGTGTCATATTCAATAACATTGGCCCCTATGATTGTTGTTTTATCACTTGCATCAATAACCCTCCCTCTTATAATGGCTTGCTGCTGTCCATTAGCATTAAAAAAGCTAAGTAGAATTACAATGCAAAATATTACTAATTTGACTTCTCTCATTTTATCTGAAACCTAAAGGGATTACTATTATTAAAATTATTTAGTATCCAACTCCTCGACCTTTAAAACTTGATCGATTTCATGAATAACTGCGTTATTATACATAGAAGGAAAAGCTGCCCTAGCGGTTTCTACGCTTCTTACGCCAGCAAGCCTGTTTGATGTTTCTGATTCCGTTATTTCAACATCTTCAATTCCATTCCCTCTTCTTAATTTTATAATGTCATAACCAGGTTCAATATAAATTTGAGTATTAATTGTGGTAAATGGAGTAGAGCTTTCATCCACTCTCTCGGTATCATAATAACCTGGGGCAGCTGAACCATCTGTAAAAATTATCTTTCCTCTTACAAAATGAAGCAGCAAAAATCGCCGAAGTTCCTCTTTTGACAGTAAACTGAGGTCTTCATTTTCAAGTGAACTTTGAGATGGTACAAAAATGGTATAAGTTTCATTGTTGGAAATAAAAGAATAACGGAATTCCTTATCCAATGCCAATCCGGCCGTTCTTAAAAGATCATGAAATGCAGGATAGCGCGTTGAAATTATTGTGTAAATATCCGTAGTAGTAAAACTAAACCAATTATCAATATCATAAGTTGAACCGTTATCTGAATCGAAGTTAATAAGTCGTGGAAAATTAGGTTGAAGCACTCCCCCCTTATACCCGTAGGTTGTTTCGCTCGTTCCTGAGACCTGCCCTGTTTCGTTATTAAAAATCAAATAGTTCCCAGCAAGGTTAGGAATAAATTCTTTTCTGGAAATCCCTTTGGGGTTTCGAACTGCAATATGATTTAATATCAACGTCCTCAAATCGTTTGCGGTCAGTCCCACACTTGTAAAAAACCCCGGGCCTGATATCTCTATCGCTGAAAAATTCTTACCATTATAAAAAAAAGATGAATCACGGTCTGTAAGGGCATCCGGTTCTACAAAGAGGGCATAATCACTATTCTCTCTTTTTAATGCAGGTAATAGTCCTGAAGCTTCAATAGCATACATAACCTTTCTGTAACCTTGTCTTAAATAAATCGGGCCAGATACACTGCTAAATGCTCTGGGTATCACAGCTTTATTTAACCCGATGAAAGTGGCATTACTCCCAAATTGTTTTTCAACAATATTATCCCTTTCAAGCCTAATAATATCTTTTTCTCCGTTGTAAAAGCCTTTTTCAAAGTCCGAGGGATAAATCGGATTATATGACATATATGTTCGTGCTATTAATCTTCTAATATGGTTAGGTGCATTTTCCAGGGTTTGCCAGCCCTGTGGAATTCTTAAATAATTATCAAGAAAATATCGAAATGCGTCATTCGTGGGGGCTAATAATCCATGATGGTAACGTATGGTAACATCCCGCGGCAACCCAATGGTTCCCCTGGGAGCCTTAGTTTTTTCGTTGTTTATATCAAAAAGAAGTTCTGGGTAGGTCAAATCAAAAAGTGAATCAACCTGTATTCCCTGGTCTGCTCCTGATTGATTACGCGTTTCCTCCTGGTTATATTCAAATTGAGGGAAAGTGTTTAAAAAACGGAGAAAGTCAGTGTACTGATTTACCCCTTTTGTATTTTCAATAATTTCGTATGCGGTACTTAATGGTTCAATTACCCTGTCTATAATATAAATCAAACCATTTTCAGCAAAAATCTCATCGCTTTCAATTTTGCCATTTGCATAATAAATATCCTCCCCACCGACGAATGGTCTGTTGAAATAAAATTCATAATCACTTTTTTCCAGATTATAAATATTAAAATATTCCTGAAAGAATACTGGAGCAAATTTCCTGGAGTCGGTTACATTTATTCTATGAAATCCTGTGGTTGTCGTATCAACTATGATTGCATGTGAACTTATACCCGTTCCTCTGGAAGAAATTCCATATTTACGATTCTTTCCCAATAGAAGTGTTTCACGCTTAAACCCCTTGGGTTCTTTGTTATTTATATCCAAAGTATCAATCCACCCAAATACATCTAAGGTACGCAATTGAACTTTTGACCAGGGATTTTGAACGATGTGAAATTTAACAATTTTCGATAATTCATCAACTGGAATGCTTTCCACAGAACTATAATTAGGATTATTTGAGAAAAAAGCACTAAACGCATCGTTCGATGGGGCAAATACGGTATAACTGCCTGAAACATTAATTATATTATCATAACCGGTTAATTCCAGACATTTTGCAAATGTGGAAAGCTCAGATTCTTCAAGAATTTGGTCGTAAATTTTGCCAGACAACCAGTCAGGCCTGGCATACTTATCATTGAGCACCTCATCCCGACTACAGCTAAAAGCCAATATAATTATCAGGAAGGAACCTATTATGGTCTTGATTTTTGTCATTTTTAAGGTTTTTTCACAGTTGCAATTCGAAACGCAATGTAGCGCAAAAAAACAAACTAAAAAAATACCTTATTAAAAAAATTATGAAAAATCTACATGGTCATTCTTAAATAATCTCTTTCTTTAGACAACGATCCTTCAAATCCCAGCGGCTTGGCGAAACACTTGTTCCGGCTTTTTATAGCCCAGTGATGGATGCTGCCGCCTGGTATTTTAGGATTCCATGTACGCTTTAATTTTGCCATAAAGCTCCAATCCGTTATCAGATGGTTCAAGATAAATCTTTTCGTCTTTAATGATCCTCCAAAATCTCTCGATAAAAATATTGTCAATAGCCCTGTCTTTCCCATCCATGCTAAATTAAATATCCTCCCCATGCACATAGCTCGTAAAGTGTAAAGATTTACATTGGCCGCCTTGGTCGGTATTAATGAATTCCGGCCTCCCAAAATGGGTTATAGCCAATTCAAGGCATTCTTTACACCATGTCACAGTCAATTGTGTTCAACAAGCCAGCAGCCAACAATATATCGGCTATAAAGATCGATAATGGTGAAATAGTACATGAAGCCATTACCAGTGGGAAAATAGGTGATATCCAATGCCCACCTGGTTTGGACGAATTACTTCCATGCCAATTCTAACAAATACGGGAATATGGTATGCCCCTCGCCTTTGTGCGGCTTGCTCGTATTGGTGCGTGGCCCAATGGCATGCCAGTCCATTAACCGGTATAAACGCCGTATTTGCTTAGGGCTGACCACATGACCAAGCTCCCGCAAATACCCCGTCATTCGAAGTACCCAATAAAAAGGTGTCTCTATATATTGTTTGTCTATCAGCTTCATTAATTCCTGATTGTTGGAACCCTATTGCCGGAGACATAGTATAAGCTACTGCGGCAAACTTCTATAAACTAACATTGACGTTTTACAGCCATTTTTTCGCCCTTATCAACTTTTTACGCCTTGATTGCCTGTCGATTTCCCCAATACTTTTTTTAAGAGATCAACCTCCATTTGAAGCTGCCCAACTTTCTTGAAAAGTTCCGTCTTTTCTTTCTCATCATCAATCTTTTGTCTAACGCTTTTTTATTTACTGATAATCTAATAATTACGATATTTAATTAACTAAGTGCTTTTAATCAGAAATTAAAAATGAATACACGTTAGTTTAAACTGTAAAATTTTATTGGGCCGGTTAATCCAGATTCCTGAAGTTGTGAGGTTTTGTTTAAAAACTGTTGAACAGGTGAAGAAGTCCAAACATTTCTCAACTCACCATATTCAATATAGTCACCAATTATCCGGTTTCTGTAATTATTCCCAACACGTACTTTTAAAATATTATCCTTTTCTTTTAGGAATCCAGTTACATCAAACCTATGCATAGGAAATGAACTGTCTCCCAGAACGTGTCCATTGATTTCCAATTCACAAGAAGCATTAAAACCTCCGGGTGACAGAAAAATTGACTTTTCGTTGATAACCTCTAATGGCAAATCAAAAGTTATTCTGTAGTTAGCAATACCTGCAAAATATTTTACCGATGGATTTTCATATTCTGTTAGTGATTGTAGATGCTTTATTGGGAGCGGAGTGATGGTATCGGACCTATCAAAGCTGATCAACCCGGTAAAATCGTCTAATTGAAAAACTTCTACTGCTTCTTTTCGTTCTTCCAGTAGATCTGCTGGTTTTTTATCTTTAAAAATAAAAAACAGTGCTTCTTTAGGTTCAAAACGAATGTTCATGGTAGTTATCCCTTCCAATTCTTCATATTCAGCAGGAACAGTAACTGTTCCATAGGCAGGATCCCAAATTTCCGGATATTTACCATTCGACCTAAAACTACATTTTTGTTCAATGGATTCGTTTTGCTGGTTAACAACAAAGAAAACTTCATCGTTCCCCAATTTTTTATGGATATACAGTAGCGGTTGGTTTGCTTTTTCATATGCAAACTGTGGTTTTAATCCCAGTTCATCCAAAACCGGCTGAATAGCTGTGCCCGTAAAAACCCGCCCTTTCAAATACTTGCTGTATTCAGGCATTTCTTTGACTTCATCTCCCCACAATGACGAAGCAAGCTTTTTAAATTCCTTGTGGTTTTCTTCATAGTTTAAATGAGTTAATGATTTAACCGGTTTTGGACCCACAATGGTAGCGCCTTCTTTGACTAGTTTTGCAATAACCTTTAAAGTATTCAATTCCATAATGGGATCATTCGGCAACACAAGCAACTCATAACTTAGACCATTGTCAAGCAGGATTTTCCCATTTTTCACACGACTATGATTTGCTAAAATGTCGAGGTTGCACTTTTGAATACCATAACCCGAAGGAACCTTATATCCTGTTAGACTGGTATCATAAAGCCTGTCGCCGACAAAACATAATATGTCCTTAGCCTGGATTCCCTGTTGCAGGACGTATTGTATTCTTCTCTGGTATGTAAACCAGCTTGAGGAAAAATGCCACCATGGAATATGGCGGTTAAAACTTTTGCCAAATAAATCTAACGTCATTCCGGGTATCTTGTCAAATGGCTGGTGTACATAGCTATGCAGAATCATCTGGTTCAGGCCTTCGCTAAAGGCATTGTCACCGAAAAGCTTCATATCCCATGGAGATTCGGAATAACTGGCAAATCCTGTATAGGCTTCTGTCCCTATTACACTTTTCCCATACAATGTGCCGGCATCAGCCACTGTATTTACTCTAACATTCCCAACAGGAATATATACAGATTTGTCTGGTGAAAAGTATTCCGACCAAAATTCATTCATGGGCATATCGAAATAACTGACTACTTTTATAACATCAATAGGGGGTAATCCACCTCCTCCGTAAATCGGCTCGGCATGAAGTTGCAGTCCATATCGATGGCATAATGAGCTATAGTGTTTATAATAGTTTTCCTCAAACAGTTCTCCCACGGTTTTCCGGTAATCTTGTAAAAATCGCTCCGTGCTTTCGACATCTTCAATAATTTCGCCACTGATTACAGGCAACCATGTAATGATAGAATATCCCCTGCGCTTCTCAAACTCGTCTGTAAATTTACCTGTCCAGTTCTGGTATCCACATTCCCAGCTATCGACTAACAGATGTTGAAAAACTTCACCTGTATAGTCTCCGGCATGTTCAATCAATTTCATTGGGAAGTTGGTGAAATGCAGGTTTAAAGCGGTAGTGTCCATTTTATCAATTTCCAGGCCTCTCCCTGCACGAGAGGCAGGGCCATTCATTGCTCCTGTTGTTGTATATCCCATTCTCAGAATAGTCCAGTCTCCCTCCGGGGCATCCCAACTTACCCATCCCTCAGAATTCATTTTCCCGGTTAAATCAATAATTTCCGACTGGTATATAACTTTTGAGGGGGTATAATGATCGGTTAAAATAGATTGTTCGCTGCCTCTTTGCACCACTGTTTTTGCCAGGTGGCTTGGTATACTGCTATCGTAGTTGGGAGTTTCATCCTTTTTCAACAATTCCATTTCTCCCAGAAACACTAGATCATCACTTCCTGTCACAACAAGTTGGAAAAATCGTGCTTCTACCGATGGTATTTCTTTTATTACCATTTCATCTATTCGGGGCACAATTACCGAACCAATTTCGTGATATTTTTTCCCGTCCATAGAAACTTTTAATGAAAACTGTACTTCGATGCGGACATCTCCAAATTGTCTTTCGTGCATACAGTGTAAAGCTATTTTATCTGCAGTAAAAGGTTCCGGAAATTCAATATCAACTGTTGAACCTTTCTCTAATTGTACCATGCTAAAGGGATTGCCATCAAAAAGACGGTCCCCAATACTACTGCTATTTACACTGATTTGTGGTGCAGCAACCTTAAATGAATTATCCTGTATATTACTTCTATATGCTAACAGGTTAATATCGCGGTAATAATCATGTCTATTTGCCGGAACAGGTAATTT
>CAJDXG010000004.1_pt1 | contig 30254 bp, 28 predicted proteins | sample 7391801 | NCBI WGS metagenome assembly CAJDXG01 (sample SAMEA7055713, study PRJEB34461) | soil metagenome | biome: terrestrial ecosystem; feature: Peninsula; material: soil | place: Antarctica | collected 2016 | reverse complement strand
CAATATGGCCATCATCAGCGAGATTAACGGTGATATCGAGGGTGCTATCTCATGGGCCCAAAAAGCATATTCCGATTTCAGGAATAAACCTGGTCTCAGGTATGTGCACATCCTTGAGAATAGAAGATATAATAAGGAGGTGCTCCAATATCAGGAGCAGAGGTAATGGCAGGGAGCTTGGAGCTTGGGGCATGGAGCACGGGGCACGGGGCATGTAAGGAGCAAAGCGACACAGTCCCGCAAGCGGGAGGGCAGGGAGCATGGGGCATGGTGCATGGGGCATGGGGCATAGAGCATGGAGCATGGGGCATGGGGCATGGAGCATGCGGCATGGAGCATGCGGCATGGAGCACAGGGCAGGGAGCAGGGGGCATAGCGCATAGGACTGTGGACTGAAGACTGTGGACTGAAAGATGAGGTGAGCCGTCCCGGGGACGGGGTGTGGTCTGTTCGGATAAAAAACACTAATCCATTTATTTGTTAAGCTTTTTACATCACGAGAAAAGATAAGCCTCCGTCATGCAGAAATATCAGTATGATATGATTATTTTGCTGATAATTCCTGACGACAATGAAAAAAACTGCTTTCTGCCTGATCCTGCTCCTTATCATTCCTGTTACAGCCAATTCACAGGAAATTGATATCCTGAAATTTGTCAATCCTTTTATCGGTACTGACCGCATGGGTCATACATACCCGGGTGCAACTGTGCCTTTCGGGATGGTGCAGCTCTCACCAGATACCGACACTATACCATACGAAGCCAACGGCCACTACAACAGTGACGTTTATAAATACTGTGCCGGTTATCAGTACAGTGACAGAACCATTGTGGGGTTTACCCATACCCATTTCAGCGGCACGGGGCACTCCGACCTCGGAGATATACTTCTGATGCCCACCACAGGGGCTTTGCAGCTCAATCCAGGTACAGCCGATGCACCTGAGAAGGGATATCGCTCTCTCTTTTCACACAGTACCGAGTCAGCCTCCCCGGGCTACTATGCAGTAACCCTTGAAGACCACGATGTCCGCGCCGAGCTGACAGCCACCACCAGAACAGGAGTCCATCGCTATACCTTTAATAAAGGAGGTGAATCACATGTAATCCTCGATCTTATACATGGCATCTATAACTATGATGACAAAAATGTCTGGACCTTCGTCAGGGTTGAGAATGACACACTCGTTACAGGCTTCAGGCAGACAAGCGGATGGGCACGGACACGAACCTTATATTTTGCTATCACATTTTCCAAACCGTTTGAATCATATGGCTTTGCCGATGTATCTCCTCAACAGGTGTATAAAGGATTCTGGCGACGATTCAACCAGCGCATGAATTTTCCAGAGGCTGCCGGCCGTAAGCTAAGAGGGCATTTTGATTTCATAACCTCACCAGGCGAGCAGCTCACGGTAAGGGTTGCCCTCTCGCCTGTCAGTACGGCCGGTGCAATCGAGAACATGATTGCCGAAACACCCAAAGCCGATTTTGATTCCGTCAGGCTTGTGGCAGAGCATATGTGGAAGGAAGAGCTGGGACGAATAAAAGTACAGATGATGAATGACGACCAGACCGTAAGCTTTTACACGGCACTCTACCATGCATTCCTCTCTCCCACCGTCTACATGGATACTGATAACAGGTATAAAGGTCTTGATCAGAATACACATATTGCTGACGGCTTCACCAATTACACCACCTTCTCACTCTGGGATACATATAGGGCACTGCACCCCCTCTTCACCATCGTGCAGCAGAAGCGGACCGCTGACATGATTAACTCTATGCTCGCTCATTATGATCAGAGCGTGCACCACATGCTTCCCGTATGGTCACACCATGCCAATGAGAATTGGTGCATGATAGGCTATCATGCTGTACCGGTTATAGCTGACGCCATCGTCAAGGGCATAAGTGGATTTGATTACAACAAAGCGCTTGACGCATCCATCACAACTGCTAAAAACGGCTGGTATGACGGCTTGGATGATTACATGCGCATAGGTTATGTGCCGGATGAAAGGACCGGCTCATCTGTTTCAGTGACCCTTGAGTACGCGTTTGATGACTGGGCAATCGCACAAATGGCAAAAAAGCTCGGCAACACCAATGTATATGATAGTTTTATAAAGCGATCAGAGAACTACCTGAATGTCTGGGATCCTAACTCCGGCTTCATGCGCCCACGCAAGGCTGACGGAAACTTTAGGGAGAATTTTGACGTGCTCAGCACCCACGGCCAGGGGTTTATTGAAGGTAACGCATGGAACTATAGCCTTTATGTACCACATGATCCACTTACACTCATCTCACTCTCTGGTGGAAGAAAGAGATTTGTTCAGCATCTTGATTCCCTTTTCACCATGTACCTCCCGGACAGTTTCTTCGCTGATACGGAGGATATTACCCGTGAAGGCATAATAGGCAATTATGTCCATGGCAATGAACCCTCCCATCATGTGCCTTACCTGTTCAATTATGCCGGAGCACCCCGTAATACACAGTATTGGGTCCGTCATATCATGGATACCAAATACCTGGCCACTCCGGATGGCCTGAGCGGCAATGACGACTGCGGGCAGATGAGTGCATGGTATGTTTTCAGCGCGTTGGGATTCTATCCGATGGCGCCAGGCTCTGACAGATACGATCTCGGTAGCCCGCTGATAAAAGAGGCTGAGATAAATCTTGAGAACGGCAAATCATTCAGGATAACAGCAGTGAACCAGTCTCCGGGAAATGTGTATGTCAAAAAGATCGAGCTTAATGGCGTTAAACTTGATCGATTATATATCACCCAAAGTGAGATTATGAGTGGAGGCCGCCTCGTATTTTATATGAGCAGGTAGAAAATGAAGCTAAACTCAGGATTCTAAGAGTAGCCGAGCCGCTGACAGAAGGAGGAACTGATAGATCCCAGAGGTTTAAATCAGGAGCCTGCACGTTTTAATGCAACCTTGCGAGTTAAGTGCTTTGCCAGAAAACTAAGGGAGAGAAATAATCCCTTACGTATGGTTGTTTCATTAATTAACGACCAGGAACCTGAAAATATGGCGTTAAAGTCGGACTTAACAATCAGTTCTGTATATCGGATCTCGGCTTTTATTTGCTTCCTCAGAAGCTCTAATTCTTTTAAAGATGAGATTGATCTGATTATATCGTGACTATTCATTGTCATCATCGTCAAATATTATTCCGGAATATAGTTTTAGGAAAAGAGAGTGAAAAATCTTTTTCCGGAAAAGGTATAAGAAAACTGAAATCAGAAATACAACGCCCGTAACTAAAAGTAAACCACCTACAAAATCCTGCGTCTTGTCACCATACCAAACTACGAAAGTAGCACATGCAACAACCAGAAGTATTGTTCCGGCAAGGATGAGGGTAAATACTGTTACAAGAGCAGTCGATATTTTGGTCAAACTCTTCAGAATGGATAACTTGAACAGATCCTGTCTTAGATTTACATAATCCTTTGTCGAATCATATATACGTGATAGAATATTTGTCAGATTTGCTTTCATTGTATTGGCGTTGTATTTATTACGGCTGTTAACTCTTCTTTGAAGTGGTGCTTTTTGCTGCGTCTTCAACAGTTTTTGCAGCATTCTTTACAAATTCAATCTTTTCTTCAGCTTGTTTTTTTAGGTTCATTATTTTTTCCTCAAGCTGGTCTATCTGCTCATTAATTTCATCCGTCACACTGCCAGCAGCACTAGATACCCTTTTCTTAATGATTTTACGTGTTTTTGATCCCTTATGAGGGGCAATTAGTATTCCGGTTACAACACCGGCAACTGCTCCCAGTAAAAATCCTGCTAATACGTTTCCTGTTTTTTCCATGACTTATATTTTTAAAATTATTATTAACTATAGTTGTCAATCCATCTGTGATGTTTCTACTTGAATCCTCTGAATAAACCTCCTATTAAAGAAAGGACAAAAAGAACCAAGAAGATGAAGAATACAACTTTTGCGATTGCGGCTGCGCCGACTGCTATTCCCGTAAATCCTAAGACTGCGGCTATAATAGCGATGATGAAAAAAGTGATTGCTAAGCGTAACATAGTTTTATTTATTTAATTGTTTAAAATTTCTTACTTAAAGATCATTGTAATGTTTGCATACGAATAAAGGCATATACAGAATTATGCCAATATTAATAATTGATTACGGGGAAGATCCAACATTCTGAATATCTTGCATATACGAAATTATTCAAACTCATATACTTTTCAATAAGCACTGACCTGAGGAAGAATATTACTCAAATTGAGGTGCAAAATCCCCAGATCATTCTCACAATCTACTGTCCGTTTAAGATAGGCTATTTATTTTAATATGGCCACTCCACGTATATGCAATGAGGAAATGATCTAACTTATGGAAAGATTTTTGAGCTGATTTAAAAAAATGGCATAATTATTAATACTGTTATGGAAATGCGTAATAAAATGTCAAGATCCAGTCTGGAAAAGGTTGCTTTATCCCTTTTCATTATTTCAGTTGTTATAACTATTCTTATTTTGGCGAAATTGGTCTTAATTCCTCTAGCCATAAGTGTCTTCATTGCTTACCTTTTGTATCCTCTGGTATGGAAGATCGAGAAGTGGGGAGTACATAGATCAGTAGCAATTCTCGCGGTTCTTTTAGCATCTGTCATTCTTTTCGCTGGGATTGTTATGCTTATCTCAGTAAAGCTTTCAAATATGACTATAGATTTTGGTCATATTCAGGAGCAGGTCAGCAACAGTTTAGATTCAATTACGGCTTTGCTGCAGGAGAAAACCGGTCTTAACGGTCATACTATAGACACCTACATCAAGCAGGGAGTTTCCTCTGCATTAACATCAGTGGAGAATAAGGCAGGTAAGATTTTTTCTTCAACAACGACAGTCCTTTTTCAAATAGGAATACTGCCTGTATTTACTTTTTTCTTACTGTACTACAGACAGAAAACCGCCAACTTCATTTTCAGACTGGCAGGTCAGCAACATAGGGCAAAAGCCCTTAAGGTGTTAAGAGAGATTTCATCTGTGGCAACCAAATATATCACAGGCCAGTTTCTGGTAATATTGATTCTGGCTGTTTTAAATACAATAGGTCTCAGTATCATTGGTGTTCCTAACGCTGTTGTTTTTGGCTCGCTGGCGGCGGTTTTAAACCTGGTTCCGTATCTGGGGATGCTAACGGCTAATATAATTACTATGCTATATGTTATTTTTACTATGGCAGATCCTTTTCATACTATAATCTATATTTTACTTATGTACATGGTAATTCAATTTCTTGAGAATAACCTTATAACTCCGAGTATAGTAGGCAACAATATAAAAATTAATCCCTTTGCAATTATTGTGAGTTTATTGATTGCAAATCTAATATGGGGTGTGGCCGGAATGTTAATCATCATACCATCTTTGGCTATGCTGAAGATTGTAATGCGCAATATAGATGATCTGAAGCCATTTGCATATCTAATAAGTGACAGGGGAGTTCCTACAATCAGAATAGATTTCACTTGGTTAAAAAACCTAATATCCAGATTTAAAAAGAAAAAACTACACTCGAAAAAATAATCAGTTATGCATGTGTTTAAGTCACAGTTTAACATCCTGATAAATACATTTAAGAGCTTTACTGCCAACAGGCCCGTTGCTATGGCAGGCACAACGGCATATTTTGCCATATTTTCCATGGGGCCCATCCTCATTATAATAATTTCTGTTTTTGGTATTTTGGCCGGCGACTCGACGATTCGAGTAAAGCTTTTTGCAGAACTGGGCAATTTGATAGGTCAGGCCAGCACACAGGTACTCGAAAACGCAACAGACAATTATCAGATTGCAGAAAAAAGTAAAATTGGTACCATTATCGGAATATCTGTTTTTCTGCTCTCAGCCACAACTCTGTTTAAGGTAATGCAGGATACAATCAATGATATATGGCGAGTAAAGATCAAAATCAATCTCAAAAGCAGCATTTTTATGCTGATTCGTGATAGGATTCTCTCCTTTGGAGTGATTCTGGGACTTGGTTTCATACTTCTTGTTTCACTGGTTATAGATGCAGTGATCGCGTACTTAAAAGACCTGATTACAACTTATATCAGTGAAAATTTATTGTTTATTGCACAAGTTGCAAATATTTTCATTTCCCTGGCCATCGTGGCTCTGATCTTTACTATCCTCTACCGGTACTGGCCAGACGTGAAGGTAAAATGGAGTGCAAGCTGGTATGGTGGCATATTTACAGCAGTACTGTTTACAATCGGAAAGGTTTTGATTGGAATAGTGATAGGGAAAAATAATCTTGGAGCTGTTTACGGTGCTGCCAGTTCAATTATTGCCATACTGCTCTGGGTCTATTATGCTTCACTGATTTTCTACTTTGGTGTCGAGCTGAGTCGCCAGTATTCCATATACCATAAACATGATAACAAGCCCCTGAATTACGCTGTCCCTTATAAAGTAACAATTATAAACCAGGATGATAAATAAATAATCTATCTTTAAGTAAATACTATTTTTGCCGACTTTTATCCGGCATAAGTGATAGTCTCATTAAATAAATACAATTTATTAACTAATAACCAAAAAATATGAAAACAATTACAAAGGCACTTGAGGAGCATCATGATGAGATGCGAAAACTAGTAACCCAGATTAAAAAAGATCCTGCAAAATTTATTTATCTGAAAAAACACCTTGATATTCATCATGAGTTGGAAGAAGATCTGCTTCTGAGCAAGTTGCATACGAAGAAGGAAATTAAAGATGATTCACTGGAGTCACAGGAAGAGCATGTATTACTGAATCAGGCATTGCTTGGTCTTGCAGACTTCCCAAAAGATAATGAACGTTGGATGATCAAATTCAAAGTTTTTGAAGAAATCCTTGACCATCATCTAAAAGAAGAAGAAGAAAGCCTGTTTCCGGAGGCAGAAAAGATTCTTGACAAAAAACTGCAAACCGAATTGGGTTCTCGTTTTACCGAATTGAAGAAACAGCGGCTTTCTGCAGCTTTGGAAACCATGCCGAAGGAACTGGAAAAGCCCAAAACAAAAAAATAAAACAGGGATATGAGGTTAATATAAATCTGATAACTGCTAATTACTAAGTCATGGAAAATTCTAAGGATGATTTAAAAAAGAGTAAAAATCTGAAAAAAAAAGATCTGCAAAAGAATACTGTGGATAACAACGATCAGTTTATGACAACCAACCAGGGTCTGCGCATTAACGACGATCAAAATTCGCTAAAAGCCGGGGAAAGGGGTCCAACTTTACTTGAAGATCTTCATTTTCGTGAAAAAACTACTCACTTCGATCATGAGCGAATACCCGAAAGGGTTGTACATGCACGGGGCAGCGGTGCGCATGGATATTTTGAACTAACAGAGTCATTATCAAAATATACAAAAGCAATATTTCTGCAAAAACCGGGAACACGTACCCCTGTCTTTGTTCGTTTCAGCACCGTGGCAGGGTCACGTGGATCAACTGATATGCCTCGTGATGTTCGCGGTTTTGCCGTAAAATTTTACACCGAAGAGGGCAACTTTGATTTGGTAGGGAATAATATGCCCATATTTTTTATTCAGGATGCCCTTAAATTCCCGGATTTAATTCATGCTGTAAAACCCGAACCGAATAACGAGATGCCCCAGGCAGCTTCAGCACATGATACTTTCTGGGATTTTATATCTCTCACGCCCGAAACAATGCATAACGTGATGTGGTTGATGAGTGACAGGGCTATTCCACGCAGCTTGCGCATGATGGAAGGTTTTGGAATACACACATTCCGGTTTGTGAACAGCGAAAATAAGTCTGTTTTTGTCAGGTTTCACTGGAAACCGTTGCTCGGTGTTCATTCAGTTTTATGGGACGAAGCACAAAAAATATCAGGCAAAGACTCTGATTTTCATCGTCGCGATTTATGGGATGCCATAGAAAATGGGCACCCCGCTGAATGGGATTTTGGGGTGCAAATAGTTGAAGAAAAAGACGAACATAAATTCAAATTCGATTTGCTTGACCCAACAAAGCTTATCCCAGAAGAACTTGTGCCTGTTAAAATTGTTGGTCGCATGACCCTCAACAGAAATCCAGACAACTTTTTTGCTGAAACTGAGCAAGTTGCATTTCACCCTGGGCATATTGTTTCCGGAATTGATTTTTCAAACGATCCTCTGTTACAAGGCCGCTTGTTTTCATATACTGACACGCAGTTGATAAGGCTTGGTGGGCCAAATTTTCATGAAATACCAATTAACCGGCCAATTGCACCTGTTCATAATAATCAGCGTGATGGGTTTATGAGACAAACTATCAATCCGGGTCAGTCAAGCTACGATCCTAACTCAACAGGTGGCGGTCATCCGCACCAGGCTAAAGCTGCAGAAGGTGGGTTTGTTTCTTATCATGAACGCATAGACGCACACAAGATCAGAGGGAGGAGCAAAAGCTTTTTTGATCATTTCAGTCAACCTGCTATGTTTTACCACAGTCTCAGTGAAACCGAAAAGAATCACGTTGTAGATGCTTTCTGTTTCGAACTGGGTAAAGTAAAGAAAGAAGCCATACGCGAAAAAGTGGTTGCTTTACTTACAAAAATTGACATGTCGCTTGCCAAGAGGGTCGCGAAAGGCTTAGGCATTCCAGTTCCTAAGCCAGGCGCAATCACAAATCATAGTATTCCTGCGGATGCCGATCCGAAAAACTACCAATCTATTGATGCTGACCCGGATATTCCGAGTTCTGCAGCTCTAAGCATGGAAAACACAGTAAAAAACACTATCGAGACAAGGCAGATAGCAATTTTGGCAGCGGATGATGTTGATGATGATTCACTCAAAAAAATGCAACAAGCCTTAACAAAGAAAGGGGCGATGACAAAAGTCATTTCCGTTCATCTGGGCAATATCCAAACAGCTTCAGGGGGGAAAGTTAAAGTTGATGAAAGCTTCCTTACAGCAGCTTCCGTATTATTTGACGCAGTCTTTGTTCCCTCAGGTAAAAATCATTGTCTGACCTTAATGGCAGAACCAAAGGCAATTGAATTTATTAATGAAGCTTACAAGCATTGTAAACCTATTGCCGCGGAAGGTGATGGATCTGAAGTGTTAAAGAAGAGTGGTATCAAGGGAAAAGATAAAGGTGTTTTGATCAATGCTTCCAGAGAAGATTTTGTTAAAGCAATTGCTCAACATAGGTTTTGGGAACGCGAGAAAATGAAAGAAAAATAATTAGCGATTGCCAGGCCTAATCGTAAAAGTTATTACTAACTCAAATATCGCGGCCGGTAGTCAATTTCCAGGCCGCGATATTTCTTTCTGGTAACTGTTTCGGACATTATTCAAGTATTTATCGACTTTTGTTTAAAATGCACTTATATGAATCTTAGATCCAATGAAACCTTTTGGTTGGTTAAGAACTCTTTCCCAAAAAGCTATCCATCCCTTCAACACTCAATCTCAACTGATATTTTAGTGATTGGGGGGGGTATTACCGGCGCTTTGATTACTTACAAATTATTGAAAGAGGGCAAGGAGGTAGTTTTGGTTGACAGGAGAGATGTATGCAATGGAAGCAGCGCAGCAACTACAGCCATGTTGCAATACGAAATTGATGTTCCCTTGCATCAATTGATAGATAAGCGTGGACGTGACACTGCACTTTCAAGCTATAGAAACTGTGAAAAGGCTATTTTCGAATTGAATAAAATTGTAGATGAGATAAAAAGCAAAGGACATTTTGAATTCAAAAAAAGTATATACTTCACTTCAAACAGCAATGATTTAAACATGCTGAGTAAAGAATACCAGGCGAGAAAAGATTTTGGTTTTTCAGTTAGCTGGTTAGAAAAAAATGATTTAAAAGATTTGGGTTTGCACGCCCTCGGTGGAATAGAATCCGATTCAGGTGCAGTGATGGATCCATACAAATTTTCATGTGACTTATTAAGTTATTGTGCACAGAAAGGAGCTACGATATTCGATAGGGTGGAAATAAATAAAATCAAGCGTAAAGGAGACAAATTGGTTGCTCTTACTTCTGAAAATCTTAAAATACAGGCCAATCATATTATTCATTGTACAGGATATGAAAGCGTAAACACAATTCCTGAAAACATTGTCAACTTAAAAAGCACATATGCATTGGCATCGGAAGAGTTGGACCCTTATCCGGTGGCTTTCACAGATCATATATTTTGGGACACCGCAACACCTTATCTTTATTTCCGGGGAACTTCTGATAACAGGGTTATTATTGGCGGTGGAGATGAGCGTTTTAAAAATGCTACTGCCCGAGACGCATTGCTAAACAAAAAATTAAAATTCTTAAATAAAAAATTCAAAGAATGTTTCCCCGGTATCAATTTCAAACCTGATTATATCTGGGCCGGCACTTTTGGCGAAACGGAAGATGGTCTGCCTTATATAGGACGGCTCAAACCAGAAATAAATGAACACTTTGTCTTAGGGTTTGGGGGCAATGGGATCACGTACAGTGTTATGGCAATGGATGCGATTGTTGATTCATTGAATGGCACCAATCATCGGTATTTAGATGATTATCGATTTGGCAGATGACAAGGGATTGAAAGGGTTCTTAATGAGCAGAAGGTCTGTCCAAAAAAACAAAACCTACTTGTATTAATCAATGATAAATAAGCAAAATGCCTTTACAATCCTAGCTGCTCAATTCCCCACATATACTTTCGTAAAAGCAGATTACATTTAAGAAACCATACCCTGAAACCACAATTTATTATCTAATTGATATATTTGACTCACTTTATAATTATATTTTTACTTCAGACTTATAGTAGATAAGCATATAGGCAGTAAACGTTTCTAACCTGTAGACATTTGTGATGTTAAATAACCATAATCGTAATTCTATGGATAAAAATTATGATTCCCTTAAGAAATGTTTGTCAGAAATATCCGGTACAATTGACGATTTACTTCCAGACAAAAATTCACAAATTCTGGACTTTTTAGAAGATTGGACTGAAACGCAAATCCATAAAATACAACTTGTGAAGGATCATTGCAGTACAATCATTATAAATGACAATGATAAAGATGAGCAAAGAGAAGATGCTCTATTCATTTTTGATTCTGGTTATACAATTATCAACTTTTCAGGAACACAAAATTTCTTTTGCGAAACTGCTCCACACAGTATTAAAAGTCTTAACCTGCTAGATCTTATTGAAGAACAGGATCGTTCAAAACTAAAAGCTCTGTTTGACCTGGCCATCTTAAATGGAGAAAATGCAAGAGTAGAGTTCCGTTTAAAGGGTAATTCAAGCATCCGGAACAAATGCACACTGGAAATTGATATGGCATCATGCAATCCTTCCGGCAACCGGTACCTGGCGAAGCTCAGATTCTTAGAAACATTGTCCCCCCAACTTCTGGATTATCAGACCTTAGTACTGGATAATCTACCCGGGATGGATATTTATCTTTTTGATACAGATTATAAATATCTGTTTGCCGGAGGCAGGGAAAAAGAGCGGTTCGAACTCTCAAATGTCCAGTTTATAGGAAAGTCAATGTTCAATGTCCTTGAAAGTAAAACAGTCCGGCTAATCTATCCTTTTGTTGCCAAAGCACTACAGGGAGTTAAAAATGAGGGCGAGATAAGGTTCAAGGATGAAATTTACTTTCTGAAAGCTGTCCCTGTTGAAGATCTCAACAAGGAAGTCATTGCAGCCATATTGTTCTCACAAAATATAACCGACAATAAGGAGCTTGAAAAACAACTCAAAAAGGGAAGGGAGGAGGCACTGCAAGCAGATAGGCTGAAATCAATTTTTATTGCTAATATTAGTCACGAGATAAGGACCCCTTTAAGTGCTATTATAGGTTTTACTGAACAGCTGCAGAAAACCGCTCTCCAATCAGACCAGGAGAAATTCGTATATTTAATAAACAAGTCTTCTGAACACTTGCTCTATCTGGTAACAGAAATAGTCTATCTCTTTAAATTAGGCATGGGCAAAATTTACCTTGAAAAGTCCCCATTTTCAATTAAGGATCTGCTAAATGAAATAAAAGATATTTTCTGGAAAGAAGCCTCTTCTAAGAATCTTAGACTTGAAATTACATGTGATGGGGAATTTCCTGATATTCTGCTAGGAGATTCATTCAGAGTACGTCAGATATTAATGAACCTGCTCACTAATGCAATTAAATTTACAGACGATGGAACTGTTTCCTTGCAGTGCTCGATACACAGAGAGACCAAAAAAATGATTGAAGTGGTATTTCAGGTAAGTGATACCGGCACCGGGATAAGCAAATCTGACCAGAAAATAATTTTTAATGCCTTTGAGCAGGGTAGTAAACTAAATTCTAGTTCAAGAGGAGGAGCCGGACTCGGGTTAGGGATCTGTAAAAGCCTTACAGAGCTTTTGGGCGGTACTATTACAGTGAAAAGCAAGCCTCTGGTCGGCTCTGTCTTTAAAGTAACCCTGGCCTTTGATAAAACTGTACTAGCAAGTAACCTCCCTCCAGCAGAAATTGAATACAGTTTAAAAACAAATAACAACCTACTGGCAGGAAAGAAGATATTACTTGCTGATGACGATGAATCTCACCTTATTCTGGCAGAACATATTCTTTCAAACTGGCAGACCGACTATCTGCTTGTAGATAACGGTCAAAAAGCAATTGATTCCCTGGCTAAGCAAAAATTTGATATAGCACTAATCGATATACATATGCCTGTCAAAAATGGCTTAGATGTAATTGCCTGGCTCCGTTCAGACAATGTAGGGATCAATTCAACACTGCCGGTTATTTTTCTCACTGCCAATGTTTTAAAAACTGATCTCCAACAATATCTTAAAGCAGGCTTTGTTGGTTACCTGATAAAACCGTTTCGGGAAAATGAGCTTTATAACAAGATTTGTAATATACTGATTAGCGCTCCTGAAGATTATACAGAGCCAATTATGCATGAACCCTCCGCTATACTTATTGAGCGAAGGGACCTATTTAATGTTCAGGACCTTCTGGAAAAAGCAAATGGCAACCATTCTTTTTTCAAAAAAATGATAAACAGCTTTATCAGTAACGCTGTCGATCTGAAAGATGTCCTGGTCAATGACCCTGGCCTTATTGACATGAAAGCTATCGGTGAAAAGGCCCATAAATCTATCCCGTCATTTAAATATTTCGGTTTATCTTATCTTGCCGGTCAGCTTGAAATAATAGAGGAAAAAACACTTAGGAGCAAAGATCATAAGGGGTTAGCAGAAACCATCAGAGGGGCGATACCTCAGATAGATGATATTATAGATCAGGCAAAAACAAGTCTTCGGTAATTCTGATAAAAGTTCGTTGACTGTACGATAAACGGGAAATGGGAAATGTTCCAGTAGTTATCTATATTTGTAATAGACAGTGCATAACAAATCTTTCTTTACAAATATCTTATTTGCATGGCAAAAATCCTTATTATCGACGATGATACGTTTATCTGTGGCATCTTAAGTAAACATCTTCAAAACAATAAGTTTCAGACGGTAGTTGCCTATTCAGCAGGGGGAGCTCTTGATTCACTAAAAAACAATAAGTTTGAACTGGTCTTGTGTGATTTTCGCCTGCCCGATGGAAGTGGGCTTGAGATTCTTCAGAAAATAAAGTTACTTAACCCAAATTTGCCGGTAGTAATTATGACTGCCTATGCAGATGTTGCAATGGCCGTAAAGCTTATTAAAATGGGTGCGGCAGACTATATCACTAAGCCTATTCAGCATGAGGAGCTCATGGTTTTGATCAGGAATTTACTGGTCAAAGAGACTGGAGAAGGTAAAGAGCCTAAAGCGCACAGCGATCTTACAAAAAACACATATACTAACGGTGATTTTGTTTATGGCGAGAGCAATCAGATCAAAAATGTGATTGAACTTGCCCGTACTGTAGCACCTACTGATATGTCAGTTATAATTGAAGGTGAAACAGGCACAGGCAAAGAGTACATTGCACGTTTTATCCATGAAAACAGCGCCAGAAAAAACGAACCTTTTATCGCTATCGATTGTGGTGCAATACCGAAGGATCTGGCCAACAGCGAGCTTTTTGGTCACGTAAAAGGATCATTTACCGGCGCTATATACGATAAAGAAGGGGTATTCCAAAAAGCAGACGGTGGAACCTTGTTCCTTGATGAAATAGCAAACCTTTCCTACGAAATACAACTAAAATTTCTGAGGGCTATTCAGGAACGGCTGGTTTCAAGAGTAGGAGACGTGAAATCCAGGCGCGTTAATATAAGAGTTATTGCAGCTTCAAATGAGAAAATACAAAATGAGGTCCGCGAAAACAGATTTAGAGAAGATTTATTTCATCGTTTAAACGAGTTTACAATCTTATTGCCCCCGCTCCGAAATCGTCCGGATGACATTCTGATCTTTATTTCCCATTTCATTGAAATGGCAAACCGGGAGTTAAACAAAAACGTACTGGGTCTTAACCCGGATGTAAGGAAGATATTCATGGAATATCCATGGCCTGGGAACTTACGGGAGTTGAAGAATATAATCAAACGATCCGTTTTAATGTCAAAAGGGGACATGATAGAAAAATACTCTCTTCCAAATGAAATTATCTTTCCTGACAGCCGAATTGATTTCCCTGTGGCATCTGGAGAAGTAAAATCTGACTCCCTGCTTAAGAACGCCTCCTCGGAAATAGAAAAACAACTCATTATTAAAACAATACAAGAGGCAGGTTTTAATAAATCACGGGCAGCCAAAATCCTGAATATAGACAGAAAGACCCTTTACAATAAGATGAAATTGTACAATATAAATATGTAAGCAGTTCCGCCTGTTATTTACCTATGATGATCTTCCTCTCCCAATGTATTCTCCAAACAAAACCCTCCCTGCATAAAAAATCATTTTGATTGAAACAAAATATTTTTTTTGGAACAGAAATTGTTCTCTCCTTATGAAAAAATACTTTGCAAAATCATAATAAGAAATATAAGAAAGTTTTTTTTATTGACGATGACGATACCCTGTCACACCTCTATGACTCAGAACTGAAGTCAAAGAACTTATCAGAATATCTGATTTACTTTAATAATGCTAGAGAAGGATTTGATTATTTGATGAAATGTAAGGCAGAGGATCAACCTGACTATATACTTCTTGATCTCTATATGCCTGGGATGGATGGGTTTGAGTTCCTGAGGCAGTTATCCAAGATCAAAACTATTAATGAATCAATGGAGATTTATGTCTGCACCTCATCCAAAAGAGAGGAGGACAGAAAGAGAGTTATGCAGTACCCATTGGTCAGCGCTATCATGGAGAAACCCTTGCCTGACAATTTTCTGGAATTCTTGATAGCTAGCTAGAGTTTAATTTGCGGGTCTATAACGGTCAGATCATGATTCATCAAACAATGATGTAGTTAGCAGTTGGTAAGTCGTAGGCTTACGGGTGAGGGGATCAAATCGGAGGCTTAAATAAAAACGCTGGCAATTGATTCTACATTATGAGGCATTGACTCCCCAATCCCTTACAAGCAATTTACATTGATCATGCTGCAAAGGAATTAATTGTAAGACTATTCCATTTACATTATTATCTGCGTACTAGGGCCCTATTCATTCATGTAAACCATTCTTATGGCACAATTTTCTCTTAAAACAAATGATAACGCACAGAAGAACTCTGTTTACGAATGAGAACTATGAACAAAAAAATTATTATTATTCTGGCTATTGCGGTATTTATAGGGGTTGTACGGATTTTTTTGCCTCACCTTATAAAAAATTATGTTAACAAAACACTTCAGGAGATGGAGGGTTATACAGGCTCTGTTGATGATATCGACCTAAGAATATTCAGGGGCGCATATTTGATAAAAGATCTTAAGATATTTAAAGAAGAAGGCCAGATACCGGTTCCATTTGTAGAAATTGAGAGAATAGATTTGTCAGTTCACTGGAAGGCTCTTCTTCATGGCTCAATAGCGGGTGAAGTGATTTTGGTTAAACCAAATGTGAATTTTGCCGTATCTGACTCAAAAGAAAGCCAGGATGGTTCTGAAGCTGATTGGCTAAAAACATTGGATGAACTTATCCCAATTAAAATAAATCAGTTCCAGATTATGGACGGGAAGATCTCTTTTAAGGACTTCTCTACAAATCCTGAGGTTGACGTTTTTTTGGACAGCCTCCAACTCATGGCGACCAATATCTCAAATGTCCGCGATAAGAGTAACCCGCTACCTTCAACTTTAAAGGCGGATGCCATCTCACTTGGAAATGGAGATTTAAATATTGACGTTAAGATGAATCTGCTGAAAAAGATGCCGGATTTTGACCTGGATTTATCGTTTGAGAATGTTGATTTGACCGCTCTTAATAATTTTGTCAGAGCCTATGCCAAGGCAGACGTGGAGAAAGGTACTTTTAATTTTTATACCGAGATGGCAGCTGTAAACGGAGCATTAAACGGATATGTCAAACCAGTGATACAGGATCTGCAGATCTTGGACTGGAATAAAGAGGAAGGTCCATTTCTGCAAAAAGTCTGGGAGTCTGTTTTGGAATTTGTCACTGATATTTTTACTAATAAGGACAAAGATCAGATTGCAACCAAAACATCAGTGACGGGAGATCTGAATAATCTGGATGTAGGAATATGGCAGGCCGTTTGGAATATTTTTAAAAACGCGTTTGTTGAAGCCCTTAGTAAAAAAGTGGAAGGAACCATTGACTTTACATCAAAAGAAAATAAGGAAAAACAATAGAAGAGAAGTCGCAACTGCAAAAAAAGGCATGGGAATTGGTTTAGGGAGCAGTTAGACTTTTAAATTCGGAATTTATGAAACTACACGTCAAATACGACATACACACTTCCTGCAAAATTATTTTGCAGGAACAATTAGACAAACTTCAATTGCCTTATACACTAACGGGATTGGGTGAGATAGAAATTAACGAGACCCTTACCCCTGAAAGGTATAAAGAGTTGGAAACAAACCTAACCCATTACGCAATTGAAATAATAGAGGATCCGAAAAATGTCTTTACTCAAAAAATTAAAGATGCTATTGTTGAAATGGTTTATATGGAAGAAGCGATTCGAACTATAAAGCCTTCTGTATATCTGGCTGAAAAACTGAAGAAAAGTTATACTTATATAGCAGGTATATTTTCAGAAGTTACTTTTACTTCCATTCAAAATTTTATTATCCTTCAAAAAATTGAAAGGGCAAAGCAGGAAATGATTGAAGGGAAAGATAATCTTACCGAAATAGCATGGAAATTAAACTACAGCAGTGTAGCACACTTATCAACTGAATTTAAAAAAATTACAGGATTAACTCCATCAGCATTTCAGCGAATAATTAAAAAGAGACAAGAAGCTGATTTTACATCTCAATAATAATCTATTAACTAAACCCTGATAAAAATGAAACACGATGTGCTTCACGTACTTCTTGCAGATGATGATGATGACGACCGTCTTTTTTTTAGAGATGCAATTGAAGAAGTAAAAGTAAAAACAGTTGTCAATATGGTTAACGACGGGGTGGAACTAATGGACTACCTCAATAATTCCGACACACGTTTACCGAATCTTATTTTCCTTGACCTGAATATGCCACGCAAAGGAGGCATGGAATGTTTAAAGGATATAAGGAGCAATAATAAACTCAAAGATCTTTCCATTGCTATCTATTCCACATCGGCACTGGAAAAAGATATTGAAGAGACTTTTATTAAAGGCGCAAATATTTACATTAAAAAACCGAACGATTTTGAAGTATTGAAAAGCATTTTGGCTAAAGTAATTACCATTAACTGGCAATATCACACATCGGGCTTAAACAAAGAAAATTTTATACTCAACTTATAGTAGCAAATAACGAATGAAGCAACTTTCAAAAAGTAATTCCACGCTGCTATTTATACTTCTAACAGGAGTATTGGTGGTAGTTGCATTTATTTCTTACAACAAGATTTTACAGTATAACAAATCCGTTGAGGCAGTAATGCAGATCCATAATGAAAAGAATAAAATTGTGGAAGTACTTTCGACTCTTAAAGATGCGGAAGTTGGGCAACGTGGTTATTTACTCACCGGTGATTCGACTTTTTTACTATCCTTCACAAGTGAAGAAGAGAAGAGCAATCGTGAATTTGCTGAGCTTGACTCACTCATTAACGACCCCCGGCAACAAGAGAATTTAAAAAAACTTAAATCACTTGTTGATGAAAGATATATTCTTCTCAATACCAACCTCATACTTTTTAAAAACAATTTCAATAATCGCATTGTAGATTCCGCTCTATCTAGAGGCAAAATTAAAATGGAAGAAGTGAGATCCCAAGTCTTGCTTATGCTACAAACTGAAAATATGCTTATAGCTGAGCGCACCCATTTTAAAGATCGTACTGCCTCCATTACTCCCATTTTTTTGTTGACACTTTCCTTATTTTCCATTATTATAATAACATTTTTCTTTTTCCGATTGCAACAAGAAACTAATGAACGCATAACAATAACTGAGAGCAATAAACTCCTGGAAGAAGCCAAACTACAAATTGAAGCCAGTGAAAAGCGTTTCAGAACACTTTCTGAAACTATACCTCATATGATGTGGACGGCCACTCCCGATGGCAGAAAAAATTTCTTCAATAAATATTTTCTCGATTACACAGGATTTACATTTGAAGAATTAGAAGGTGAAGGATGGCAGAAAATTATTTTCCCAGCTGATCTGGAAAGAGAATTAGCGCAATGGCATCACACCCTGGAAACAGGAGAGGATTTTAAAATTGAAAAGCGTGTCCGCCATCATAGCGGGACTTACCGATGGCATTTGAATCATGGCATCGCTCAAAGGAACAGTGAGGGAGCCATTATTGGATGGATAGGGACCAACACTGAAATTGAAGACCAGAAAAACATTTATGAAGCCTTAGCCAAAGGTGAAGAACAGTTCCGAACCTTCGCTAACAGCATTCAAAACCTGGCATGGATTGCCAATGGTGACGGATGGGTTTATTGGTTCAACAAACAATGGTATGATTACACCGGTACTACCCTTGAAGAAATGGAAGGTTGGGGATGGACAAGAGTGCATCATCCGGATCACATTAATAAAGTTGAGGCTTTTGTGAAAGAAGCATGGAAAAAAGACAAAGCATTTGAGATAATATTTCCATTGTGCAGGTATGACGGAGAATATCGTTGGTTCCTAACCCGTGCCTATCCACTAAAGGATACCGATGGAAATATTGAGCGATGGATAGGAACCAGTACCGATATTACCGAACAAAAAAACTTTACTGAAGAATTAGAAATAAAAGTAAAAGAGCGGACCAACGAATTACAAATTCAGAATCAAACTTTTGAAATTGCTGAGAAGATTGCCCAATTAGGAAGCTATAAATGGAATATAACAACCAATGCGATGGAATATTCTGATAACTTATTCTCTTTATTGGATTGTGAACCGCAAGAGTTTGTTCCAACCTTTAAAACATTTTTATCATTTATACATCCGGATGATTTGCAGCAGGTAATTAATAATCGAGAACAAACCATTCAAACAGGCGTCTTGGTTGAAAAACCTTACCGCATCATTAGCAAAACCGGAACTATAAAATACTTCCGTTCAAGCGGCAACATGTCTGGTGATGGGGCCAATACTTGGCTCATTGGTACAGTGCAGGATATCAGCGAGGATGTGGCGGCTTCTATAACATTACTAGCAAAAAATCTTGAACTTGAAAATGCTAACACTGAACTTGCCTCCTTTAATTATATTGCCAGTCATGATCTGCAAGAGCCGTTGCGAAAGATTCAGGGATTTTCAAAGCGAATTATTAATGAAGAAGCAGAACATTTGTCCGATACTGGAAAAGATTATTTCAACCGCATCAACGCCGCAGCCCAACGAATGCAAAATTTAATTGCTTCACTTCTTAGTTTTTCACGCACTAATACTGCCGATCTGATTTTTGTGAAGACAGATTTGAATCAAACTTTAAATGAAGTGAAAGCAACGCTCCACGACTCAATAAAATTGAAAAATGCGGTAATTAAATCACAGCACTTGCCAACGATTAATGCAATTCCTGTTCAGATGCATCAATTGTTTTTAAATCTACTCAGCAACTCACTTAAATACTCAAAACATAATGTTACTCCACTGATAAACATTTCTGCTGAAAAGGTAAACATCAAGGAAATTGAAGGACAAGGAAAACAAAGCAGTTCATTTTGGAAAATTGCAATTAGCGACAATGGAATCGGCTTTGATCAACAGTATGAAAACAAAATATTTGAAATCTTTCAACGGCTACATGGAAAAACAGAATATGAAGGAACGGGAATAGGACTAGCAATCTGCAAAAAAATTATTATGGCTCACCATGGAACTATTTCAGCTAAAGGAGATCCTGGAGAAGGATCAACCTTCACCTTCTTTTTGCCGGAGAATAACATACTATAAATTTACCAAATACCTCACACATACAATAACCCTGCTGACAAGGCCAATAGAATCTATAGAAGAGTACGATGTCTTAACGTCTGTAGAAATGTTTTAAGTAAAATTCTTGAAAAAAATTAAACAACATGAAAGCAATTTGGAAAGGTGCGATAAGTTTTGGGTTGGTAAATATTCCGGTGAAACTTTATAGCGCAACAGAGCAAAGCAATTTAGATTTGGATATGGTTGACAGCCGCGATATGGCTAAGATCCGTTTCCGGCGTGTGAATGAAAATACAGGCAAAGAGGTTAATTTTGAAAATATTGCTAAGGCATACATGCTGAACGGTAATTATATCATGCTTGATGATGAAGACTTTGAAGAGGCCTCACCCGAAAAAACTAAAATCATAGAAGTGAATCATTTTATTGATGAGGATGAGATTGACACTATATACTTTGAAAATTCCTATTACGTTGAACCGGAAAAATCAGGGGAAAAGGCTTATGCTCTTTTGCGCGAAGCCCTTACAAAATCGGGCAAGGTGGGAGTTGCACAATTTGTTTTGAGATCAGCCGAAGCGCTAACTGTAATTAAGCCCCTGGACAATATCTTAGTGCTGAGTAAAATTCGCTTTGCGCAGGAAATCCGCAGTACAGAAGATTTTAATCTGCCTTCGAAATCAATTGTAAAACCAGCTGAATTAAAAATTGCCTTAACAATCATAAATCAATATACACAGCCTTTTAATATCGAAAAGTATAAAGATGAATATGCAAATGCATTGCTTAAAGTGATCAAAGCAAAAGCATCAGGTAAAAAAGGTAAGGTGCGCAAGTTTACTGCAGTTCCTGACAAAACTGAAGATCTCATGCAACAACTTAAAGCAAGTTTATCAAAAACAAAAGCATCTTAAAATAATGAGTCTGGAGCTCTATAAGAAGAAAAGAACTTTTGCAACCACTCCGGAGCCTCACGCTGTAAAAGGTCCAAAAAAATCAACCTTATCTTTTGTGGTTCAACGGCATGATGCTTCTCACTTGCATTATGATTTCAGGTTGGAATTAGAGGGAGTGCTTAAAAGCTGGGCAGTGCCCAAAGGTCCTTCTATGATTGCAGGTGAAAAACGGTTAGCAGTTATGGTTGAAGACCACCCTTTACTTTATGGGAAATTTTATGGCGAAATTTCAAAAGGGAATTATGGTGCAGGTATAGTGGAAATTTGGGACCAAGGCAAATATAAACCATTAGAAGAGAGTGATAATGCTGAAAAATCATTGTTGGCACAATTACAAAAAGGCGATTTAAAATTTATTCTAAACGGCGTACATCTTAAAGGTGCTTTTGCCTTAGTGCGAATGAATGACGGAAAAGAAAAGAACTGGCTGCTCATAAAAAAGAAAGATAAATATGCAGTTGAAAGTTATAAGATTGAAACTATTGAGCCCCTAAAATCAAAGCAGAAAAAGAAAGGCAATGCTTTGAATCCAGCTACTGCTAAAACAAAATCAGTAAAGGCTGCTTCAGCAAAAAAAACTTCACTCCCTGCTGAAATCCCTAAGCCAATGCTTGCAAAGCAGAGCCGGCAAATTATAGATAATCCGGCCTGGTTGTATGAGATGAAGTATGACGGCTACAGGGTGATTTCCAGAATAGAAAATGGCAAAGCTGAATTGTATTCGCGTAATGCTAATAGCTATTCGAAAATATTCCAAAGCATAACTGATGAACTCAATTCGATAAGTGAAGATGTTATTTTGGATGGAGAAGTAGTAATAGAAGATGAAAGTGGCATAAGTAATTTTCAATTGCTGCAAAATTACCAGAGTACCCAGGAAGGAATTTTAAAATACTATGTATTTGACATAATCTATTTAAATGGTTATGACATTACAGGTTTCCCATTGCTGAAACGTAAAGAACTTCTTGAATTATTTTTTAAAAATTACCGCTTCGTTAATATTCTTAAAACCAAATATCAAATTGGTGGTGGCAAAGTATTATTTGAAAACCTCTCGGCCAAAGGTTATGAAGGTGTCATTGCCAAAGATCCTGAGAGCACCTATTTAGCAGGAAGGCGCGCTGATACCTGGTTAAAAATAAAAACAACGATGATGCAGGAGGCAATCATCTGTGGCTATACTTCTCCACAAAATAGCCGGCAATACTTCGGTTCAATTATACTTGGAATATATAAGGGGGAAAATATAAAGTATATTGGAAAATGCGGAACAGGATTTACAGAAGCCTCACTGAAAGAGCTTCACTCTTATTTTGATAAATTAAAAACGTCAACCTCTCCATTCAGTACTATCCCAAAATTAAACGGTACGAAAGGAAAGGTGTATTGGCTAAAACCCGAATTAGTCTGTAATATAAAATTTCTAGAATGGACACAGGATGAACACATGCGCAATCCTGTGTTTATGGGTTTGCGAAACGATAAAGGAGTAAAAGAGGTCACAAATGAAAGTGCGGATGAAATAGGAATTGCAAATTCAGGAACTGAAAATGAAAAAGTGATTACGTTATCAGGGAGGAAAGTAAAATGCACCAACCTTAATAAAATTTATTTCCCGGACGAAGGTTATGCAAAAAGCGATTTGATCAATTATTATCAGAATATCAGCCCATTTATTTTACCGTATTTAAAAGACAGGCCGCAATCGTTAAACCGCCATCCTAACGGTATTAAAGGTCTAAGTTTTTATCAAAAGGATATGGATGTAAGCCAAATCCCAACATGGATAAAAACTGTAAAGTTGTTTTCAAAATCAAACGACGATTACATAGATTATTTGATTTGCAATGATGCTGCTACCTTAGTCTACATGGCTAATTTGGGCTGTATAGAAATTAATCCCTGGCATAGTACCTACCTTAAACCCGATGAGCCGGATTATATGATGCTTGATTTGGATCCGGGAGAAATTTCATTTGTGGAAGTTGTAAATACTGCTTTAGTTATAAAAGAAATTTGCGATGAAATAAATATTTCATGCTATTGCAAAACAAGCGGAGCAACAGGCTTGCATATTTATATTCCTTTAGCTGCAAAATACAATTACGATGATATAAAGCTTTTTGCGGAAATTATGGCGACAATTGTTCATAGCAGGTTGCCCGGAACAACGAGTATTGAACGCAGCACAGCCAAAAGAAAGGACAAAATCTATATCGATTTTCTTCAAAATAGAAAAGGACAAACTATTGCAGCACCTTATAGTGTGCGCCCACGACCTCATGCTACGGTCTCCACCCCATTACTTTGGAAGGAAGTAAATCATCAGCTCACACCCGAAATTTTTACTATAAGAAATACGGAGGCACGACTCTCAAAAACAGGCGATTTATGGAAACCTGTTCTGCAAAAAGGAATTGTGCTTACTAAAGTATTAAAGTCAATCGAAAAATTATAATAGTAATAAGCTATGCCCAATGGTCGTCCATTGTATTACCAAATACTTGGTTAATATGCAATCCACCTAGCCAGTAATTATAGCCCTTCACACATTCTGTCATTTAATTCTGTAACATTTTCTAAAATTTATGTAACAAGAGTTGTTTGCAATTAGCGTAATTTTATGCTAATAATATTATTAGTATTAACAAAAAAACAAAGTATCATGAGTAATCTTCTTTATATCGTTGCCGTAATTCTAATCATAGGCTGGGCAATTGGTTTCTTTGCTTATAGCGCAGGTTCAATAATTCACATACTTCTTGTAATTGCAATTATAGCAATTTTAGTAAGAGTGATTCAAGGCAAAAAGCCTCTGTAAAGATTACTTAAAATATAAATAAATGAAAAGATTCAGTTTCATCACTGCATGCAAACTGTTTAAAACAGCATTTAAAAAGTGGTGGAAGCGTGACCCTTTTAGGGAGAGTGCAGTAATCGCATACTACGCCATATTTTCCTTACCAGGATTATTAGTAGTTATTATAACAATTGCCGGTTATTTTTGGGGCGGCGATGCGGTAAATGGGAAATTGCATAGTGAGGTTGCACAGGCAATGGGAAGCGACACTGCCGACCAGGTTCAAAGCATAGTAACGCTAGCCAGCGCAAGTAAAGATTCAGTTTGGGCCACCATCCTGGGAATTGGAATAATTTTATTTGGAGCAACAGGAGTATTTGCGCAATTCAAAAAATCATTAAATAATATTTGGGAAGTCGAGCCTTCAGCAACTAAATCAGGAATGTGGTTCTTTCTGAAAACACGAATCTTTTCTTTTGGTCTAATTGTGTCTATAGCATTTTTACTACTTATATCTCTTGTAGTATCTTCAATATTATCAGCATTCAGTTCCTGGATATTGCAGCATTGGTCAGAATCTTTATTAATTATTTTTCAAATACTTAATGCGCTTTTCTCTCTCGTCATTATTGCAGTATTATTTGCACTAATGTTTAAATTCCTGCCCGATGCAAAAATCAGATGGCGTACCGTATGGATTGGAGCAATGGTAACATCACTATTATTTGTAATAGGTAAATCGGCGTTAGGTTTATATTTCGGCAAGGCATCTCCTGGCTCAGGTTATGGTGCAGCAGGATCAATTATTCTTATTTTATTATGGACATCTTATTCATCAATGATTGTATACCTTGGTGCTGAGTTTACAAAGGTATACTCAGATTATCTGTATGGTCAAGCGCCTCCTAAGGAACACAACCTCAAAGAGAAAGACCCAGCGGGTTTTAAGTTGTCTGCGAAATAGGGAGATAAAGCTCCTACATGCGTCTGCCTAGTCACCTTTAACAAGAAATCCTGTAAAATTTACTAGAAATAATGTAACACTTTTTATGTTCAATCAAGATAACTTTGATTGATCAAATATTAATAAAACAATTTAAAACGAAAATCATGAGTTCAGGAAAAGTATTACTAGGCTTAGTAGCAGGTGCAGCAGCAGGGGCAATTTTGGGTATTTTGTTTGCCCCTGAAAAAGGATCAATCACAAGGAATCAGATTTCTCAAAAAGGTGAAGATCTTTTAGATAATTTGAAAACCAAATTTGATGATTTCATTGAAAATGCAACCAGCGAATTGGAAGATGTAAAAAATGAAGCGGAAGATCTCTTGGCCAAGGGAAAAAAGAAAGCTGAGACAATAAAAAAAGATCTGGGAAATATGGCTAATCCCCTTTAGAATATTGAACTTCCTATAAACAAAATCATTATACTATAAATCTCAACACTATTTAAAATGAAAAAGCAAGCAATAATCACGTTATTTATGGCACTCTTCGCAACACTCTCAAGTTGTTCAGTAGTTGGCGGGATTTTTAAAACAGGAATGGGATTTGGTATATTTATAGTTGTTGCAATAATTGCGTTAATTATTTTTTTAGTTACCAGGATAGGAAAAAAGAAGTAATCAATAACTCTTAAAAATCATGTGCCTCTAAGTTATTGACGTCTAAAAACACTATACTGTATAATGCTGTCATATAATCAGATGGTATTAGTAATCTATAAACAATAATGTCACACATAAAAATTGGAAAAAATGAAAGACGATACTCCATTTCAAGACAACATACCAACAGACCGTAATAAAATGTACTCTGTTGAAACAAACGAAAAGATTGTGGAAGTGTTGAATACACTTGTACAGATTAACAACGACCGCATAGATGGTTATGGACACGCAGCAAAAGAAACTGACGAGTCAGATCTCCAAGGATTATTTAACGGAATGGCGGCTAAAAGCCGGATGCTAAATAACCAGCTGGCTAATGAAGTGCGCAAATATGGCGGACAGCCAACTGAAAGCACCACTACATTGGGCAAAGCATTTCGATTATGGATGGATTTTAAAGCTGCACTTACTGGCAAAGATCGTAAAGCAATCCTAGCCTCATGCGAATTTGGAGAAGATGCCGCGCAAGGTACTTACACTGATGCAATTAAAGAAAGCCGTGAACTGCCGCCGGATATTGTAGAACTCATTATTGGACAGAAGGCGCAGCTTAGCGAAGATCATAATCGGGTAAAGTCACTACGCGACAGGTAGTAATTTCGACAATGCGTGATTTTTTAAATGTACCTCACAATACAATTCCATCTATATAATAGATATGCGCAACCTAAATAATAAGTTGCGCATATCTATTAATGGAACCCTTTCTAATCCTTAGACTTCGTCAATGACCTTCTGCCTTCGCCTAACACACTCGCCTTTATGCTTTTCTATTCTAACATTACATCTTTGTGTAACGCTATTTCATGACGAGACAAAATCCATTTAAAAAAAAGGTTGTCACGTAATGGACAACCTCCTTTAATTCTCACTAAAAGACCGGAATTATTATCTGTTCCTGAATGCCTCCGCACCCCTGTCAAGCCAGTCAATGTATGCCTGGATGTCAAAGTCGGTGCCCCTGGTTTCAATGAGAGGTTTTCCCTCAGGATCAACAATGGCATAAAGGGGAAGGGTGTTCGTGTTAAACATCGATCAGACCATACGCGTGCATCCATCTCCTTGCAGTTGGCACAGGCATGACCCTTGAAGTCGATCAGAACAGGCTTATTTTGCTCTTTTGCACATGCAAGTCCCTCATCCAGATCATAATAGCCCTGAAGGCCGTATTCAAAATGGAGAAAATCGGAATATTTTGGTGTGCCGCATAACGCTGATTCGCCGGGAACTGTCATTACTGTTCCCCCTCCCCTGTTTTCCTCTATTGCTTTAATAAGATTAAACCCTGACGTCTCTCTTGGAGGAAGCAGCGCGGAGATACGTGTCAGCGGAGCTCCGAACAGTCCAGGTACCAGATACAGGGCAAAGGTAAATGATGCAATAATCAGCACCAGCCTGAAGATACCTATGTGAGGCACATCGCTGTCATGCGAAAACTTGATCTTGCCCATGAGATATATCCCCATAAGCACAAATAGTACTATCCATATTGCCAGGTAGATATCACGTGAAAGTATCCCCAATGAATAGACATTATCTATCACCGATGCAAACTTGAGGCTGAATGCGAGCATTATGAAGCCAAGGACCACCTTGACAGAGTTCAGCCATCCGCCTGACTTCGGCATCTTCTGCATCAGGGAAGGGAATAGCGCAAACAGGGTAAAGGGTATGGCAAAGGCAAGGCCAAATCCGAACATGCCTATGGTGGGACGCAGCACGTCGCCCGAAGCGGCTTCAACAAGCAGAGCACCAACAATTGGACCAGTACAAGAGAATGACACCAGAACCGTAGTAAGTCCCAGGAAGAAGGCAGCCAAAGCGCCTCCCTTGTCAACCTTTGAATCTGATGAGCTCACCCATTTAGATGGCAGCACTATCTCAAAAGCACCCAGGAATGATGCTGCAAACACCAGAAACAGAACAAAGAACAGCAGGTTCGGTATCCAGTGAGTGCTGAGTGTGTTTGCAAACCCGGCGCCGGCACTGGTAAGAGATACTATAATACCCAATGATGAATAGAGAAGTATGATCGAAAGTCCGAAGATCAGTGCTTTGCCAATTAAAGGCCCCTTTTTGTCACTTCCCTGAGAGAAAAAGGCCACGGTCATAGGTATCATGGGGAATACGCACGGGGTGAGCACTCCGGCAAATCCGGCAAGCATAGATAATAGGAAAAACTTCAGAAACCCTTTCTTTGGTTGTTCTGCCGTTGACGTCACCTTTTCTTTACCGGTAGTCCCTCCCTGCTCAATGGTAGTCACAACAGGTGTACCGGCACTTTTTTCATCACCTTTTGCCTCCTGTATCTGAGCTGCTGTTTTTAACTCACCGGTCTGAGCTGTTGTTTCCGCCTCCTGTGATTGTGCAACGGGAATAACTGTCTCCTTAGACTGTACTATAGCAGTACTTCCTGAACCCTTGATCAGCACAGCAAACTCAACATCACGTGGCGGCAGGCACTGCTTGTCATCGCATGACATGAAAGTGACAAAGCCGATGATTTTGGCCGGGTAGCTGCTAACTGATATCTTCTGACGGAACTCAGCGCTGCCACTGTACATACCTATTTTCATCCCGAAGCTGTTGTCGAATTTCACCTCCGGCTTGGTGACTGTAAATGACTTACCATTAAGTGAATAACCTGTCCCCGGCTCAAAGGTAAAAAGGGTGGCAATGGGTCCACCCTCCTCCAGATCCATCGCATACAGATGCCAGCTGGATTCAATGGTAGCAGTCATGACTATCTCATAGACATTGTCGCCCTTATTCTCAGAGGTGAATGACCATGAGACAGGCTCAAGGACCTGAGCGCTTGCCATCACTGTGGCTATAAACAAAAACAGGATTAAATGAACCTTCCTCATAACGTTTTTTATTAAAAATAATTGAACCTCGGCAAAGTACTACTTATAACCAAAAAAGCCTCTCCATGTTTAAATCAGAGCACAAAGAAAATTATTTTTTTTGATCATATATAAATATTTCTTATCTTTACTTATTCTTTGTTAGGAAATATTCCCATTTAGTGAATTTGAACGATTACAAAATACAGCTTAAGTCAAAAGGATTGAAAGTCACTCCACAAAGGATGGCTGTGCTTGAAGCTGTAGATGTATTACATGACCATCCAACAGCAGAAGATGTAGGGCGCTTCATCAGAAAAAAGTACCCAAACATAGCCACCGGAACGATCTACAAGACGCTGGACACCCTGGCTGAAAAAGATATTCTTAAAAGAGTCAAGACTGACAACGGCCTCCTGCGGTATGATGCCATACGTGATATGCATCATCACCTCTATTGCCTACAGACCGATCGCATTGAAGACTATTATGATACTGAGCTGACGGAGATTATAAATGAATATTTCGAGAAGAAGGAGATACCCAATTTCAGGATTGAGGACATCAAGCTGCAGATAGTGGGGAGCTTCATGGACATAAAAGGGCCGACGAGAAAAAGATAATGATGAAATAAATGGGTCCGTTATTAATTATCATTCTCGGGTAAAAGAATTAAACTCTAAATTAATAAACCAATAAAAAATTGAATTATGGCAGAAATCGGAAGATCAATCGTGAAAATGGACGTTGAAGAGCTGCTCAGTCTCCTCAACAAGGCACTGGCTGACGAATGGCTGGCCTATTACCAGTACTGGATCGGGGCAAAAGTAGTAAAAGGACCTATGAAAGATGCAGTCATCTCGGAGCTTGAGCTTCATGCCACCGAGGAACTTACACACGCACTTCTCCTAGTTGAAAGAATCATTCAGCTTGGCGGCACCCCGGTGCTTTCACCCGATAAGTGGACAAAGATCACAAACTGCGGATATGAGACTCCGGAAGACCCTTTCGTTTCTGTGATTCTTGACCAGAATATCAAGGGCGAACAGTGCGCTATAAAAGTATATAGCAAGCTCCTTGACATCACCAGAGTGGCAGACCCTGTCACCTATGACATCGTACTCCAGATACTGAAAGACGAGGTTGAGCATGAAGAGGATCTTGTCTCTTTGAAGGAGGACTTTGATCTTATGATCGAACGTAGGAAATAAGGCATGCCACGGACTGTATGGCTCAGTAAAACCTCAGTACCTAAAGTGCTAAAAGCAAAAAATAGATAATTATTAAATAACTAGTTAAAACAAACATTATGGAAGAAAAAACATTTTCTATGCCCCGCATCGGCGACATGGCACCGGAATTTAAAGCAGAAACTACACAGGGCCCAATCAACTTCCCCGCTGATTATTCAGGAAGCTGGGTGATCCTTTTCAGCCATCCGGCTGATTTCACCCCTGTATGTACATCAGAGTTCATGACTTTTGCC